>LXOW01329297.1_pt1 | contig 37210 bp, 31 predicted proteins | sample 1368591 | NCBI WGS metagenome assembly LXOW01 (sample SAMN04884650, study PRJNA319009) | bovine gut metagenome | isolation source: Cow rumen | host: Bos taurus | place: Italy: Legnaro (PD) | collected 2014-07-09
GCCCACATTGAGGCTGCCGTTCATCAGCAAATGCTGGTTGAAAGGCTTCGAAAACTCGGCACGAAAATACACCTTGCGCATCTTGGCCCAACCGGTAATCACACGATAACCTTCGATGGTGTGATCATCTACAATCCTGATTTGAGCCTGAATAATGTCGTATGAACGCCGGCCTGAGTAATAAGCATCGCCGCGATAGGTCATTCTATCGAGGTCGAGGACAACCGTCTGGGGTTGACCTTGAGGGAAAGTATAGCGATGGATGCCCGTGTGCGTGGTGGCCGAAAGTTCCACATTCACACCGCTTTCCTGCAGCAACACCTGATAATATCCTGGACGAGCGGATTCTTTGTCATGGCTGTAGTGCTGGCCAAAGTCAGCCACTTTCAGTTGCTCGGGCGTCACAGCAACGCAAAGAGGCATCAAACTCACATCGATGAGGTCCGTGCAGCCGGTGCCGCTAAGATGGGTATGGGTGAAACCGTAGATGATGTCCTTGTTGTAGTCATAGCCCGAGCAGGGGTCCCAAGTGACCATTTGTTCTGTCTCAGGACTCAGCTGCACCATGCCTTGCGGCATCGTGGCGCCTGGGAAGGTGCTACCACTAAGGGCGCCCGTCTCGTCGGTCTGCGTGCCGATGAAGGGATTCACATATTGAGTGTAGTCGTTGGCGTTTTGTGCGTTCAGAAAAAGAGGCAACAGAAGGAGGGCTGCCAAGAGGTTTGTGCGTTTCATTTTCCTTTGTTTTTATTGGGCAAAAGTAGTGTTTCGTTCCGCAAAAATAAACACTTTTCTCACTCAAACAAAACATTTCTTATCTTTGCAGCCTCAAACTTTCAATGATAATGACAGCTATGAAAACTCCTAAACCCATAGAACCCACCAAACACTTTTTTGAATATTTCAACGAGAACCTGCCCAAGAACTGGGACGAACCCGCTTTGACTGACTACGACGACGTCACGAGTTATACCTACGGTGAGATGGGTGCCAAGATGATGCAGGTGCAGGCTATGCTCGAAGTTGCAGGGCTGAAGGCAGGCGACAAAATCGCCATCTGCTCGAAGAACTGCGCCAACTGGGCCATTTCATTCCTCGCCATCGCCGCCAACCGTGGCGTGGTGGTGTCCATCATGGATGCCTTTGTCGAAAGCGACATCGAGAACCTCGTCACGCACTCCGATGCCAAGGCCATCTTCGTCGGTCCCGCCGTATGGAAACGCCTCCATACCGACAAGATGCCCAACATACAAATCGCCATCGGCACGGAGAATTTTGATGTCCTTTACACTCAAGATGAGCGCCTAAATAACGTGAAAGAAAACGCTGAACGCTTGTTCATCGAACGTTACCCCTACGGCTTCACCAAGGACGATGTCAACCTGCCCACCGACAACCTTGACGAGTTGATGATCATCAACTACACCTCGGGCACCACCAGCGCTCCGAAAGGCGTCATGTTGTCGTATCGCGCCATCTCCGCCAATGTGCAATACAGCCAAGAGACCATCCCGAACCATGCTGGCTGGACCGAGGTGTGCATGCTGCCCCTCTCCCACATGTTTGGCATGACCATCGAGTTCCTTTACCAAATCGCTGGCGGATGCCATGTCTATTTCTTGAGCAAGACCCCTTCGCCGACCGTCTTGTTGAAGGCCTACGCCGAGACGAAGCCTTATATGATCCTCACCGTGCCGCTGGTGTTGGAGAAAATCTTCAAAGCAAAGATTTTCCCCGCCCTGAACAAGCCTTTCGTGAAGTTCCTGTGGCACACGCCACTGCTCTGCAAGATTGTGGAAAAGACCATCTACAAGCAACTGATGGAGGCCTTCGGTGGCAACCTCATTTGGCTCATCACCGGTGGTGCAGCCATCAACGCCGAGGTGGAAAAAGTGTTCCGCCGCATCAAGTTCCCCTTCGTGGTGGGTTATGGCATGACCGAAGCCGGACCGCTTATCTGCTACGAGCATTGGTATAACGAGGTGATTGGTTGCTGCGGCTCCTGCGTCACCCGCAACGAACTGAAAATCGACTCACCCGACCCAGAGAATGTGGTTGGCGAAATCCTGTTCCGCGGCGAACACGTGATGATGGGCTATTACAAGAATGAGGAAGCCACAAAGAACGCCATCGACGAAGAAGGTTGGCTGCATACCGGTGACCTCGGCACCATGAACAAGAAAGGTCTGCTCTTTATCAAGGGACGTTCCAAGGCCATGATCCTGAGCTCCAATGGCCAGAACATCTATCCTGAAGAGATTGAAGACAAGATCAACAACCTGCCGGGTGTCGTCGAGTCGCTCATCGTGGGTCGTCAAGGCAAGATTGTCGCCTTGGTCTATCCCGACGAGAAATACGACCTGCATGACAAGAGCATGGACGAACTGATGAACGAAAACCTCGCCCAACTGAACGCCATGCTGCCTGCCTATTCAAAGGTGTCGTCCATCGTCCTTGTCGACAAGGAGTTCGAGAAGACACCCAAGCGCAGCATCAGAAGATTCCTGTACAGTTAATCTTTCACCACTTTGATGGTGCTGATGCCCATCTCACTTGAGATGCGAGCCACATAGACGCCCTTGGCAAAACCGCCAAGGTCGAGTTTGGCGCGACCTTCGATGACTGGCGCCGTCAGCATCTGTTTGCCCAGCATATCGTAAACCATAACATAGCCTTCGTTGGCATTGGCTTCCACGACGACACTTCCCGTTGTAGGATTGGGGCTGATGGTGGCAACAAGGGTCGGCTGCTCATCGATACCGACACCTGGGTCGTTGCCTACCCACACTTCGTCGAAATACACGCCGTTGGCATTGTTTGACTTGCCCTTGAAAGCGATGTAATAAGTGGCCGAAGCATCGGGCAAGGCCAGTGTAACGGTCTCCCAATCCTCGCAAACGTCTGTATAGTTTCCAAGAAGATGCCATTCATCGTCTAACGAGGTGGCGTACCATACCGACAGCTCGTCCACCCTTTGTTCCAGCATAGGCTGCCTATGCTTGAAAGTAAGGACGGGGGTGGTGACGGCGGTGATGTCGAGCGGAGCGGAAACAAGCCTGGCTTCCTCGCCCAACCAAATGAAGAATGCTGTATTGTTCACGATGAGATAACCGGGGTCTATTACCCAGCCGTCTTCACCCGCGACAATATCATTTTGCCAGCACAAGAAATCCTCCGAAGCCTCGAAGTCGTCGAAATAAGGCTCGTCGTCCGTCACGGTAATCACATCGCAAAGGGTCATGAAGGAGTTTGCTACGGCCCATCCCGAAACGTTGTCCTCGCCACAGTTTGCCCTGACGCTGAAGGTGTACTGCGTTTGGGGCCTTAGATCTTCCATCAGATAAGGCTGTTCTGTGACGGTCATTTCGTGGCCATCCAAATCAATCGTCCAACTCTCCTCGTTTCCCGACGTCGACCAACTAAGCAAAGCAGAAAAAGCCGTGATTTCAGTGGCTTGCAGGCTGACAGGGCGGATACAGCTTACCGAAGAGGCAATTTCGATATTGTCAACGAAGATGTACAACCCGCCGAGGCCGCGTCCCAGGAAAGAAACTTGATAGGTGGCGCTAAGATTCTCCAACTCAAAAATTTCCTCATAAATATTGGAATAGTCGCTCAAGCTATAGGTGCCCAAAATGTGCCATTCATCGCTTTCGGAAGAGCGGTAGCAGGCTTCAAGCTCGTCATACTGATACATACCCATCATGGCGTAGGAGAAACTGAAGGTAGCCGATTCCACCGCCGACATGTCCAAGACGGGTGAAATCAGACGGGCTTCTTCTCCATTATTATGGTAGATAAAAGACACCACAGTACTTTCTGTACCAGGGAGTAGCGTCCAGCTGCCGCCGTCGGATTCCACGGTCCAGCAATCGAAACCATCGCCTTCAAAATCCTCGATGTAAGGTTGTCCATCGGTGACGGTTATCGTGCATTGGCCAAACGAAGCGGCGCAGGTCAGGAAAACAAGAGCAATTGCTAGAATAGCTTGTGATAATAGTAGTTTGTGTTTCATAGTGTTTGTATTTGATAATGAATAATATGCGGCAAAGATAGAAAGATTTCTTTATCTTAATTGCTTTTTCCAAAATAATATTGTCCCTTCCCTTCCGTGCCTTTACCGTATTGGATGGCGTTGACGGGGCAATGGTGGTAACAGGCCATGCACATCGTACAGTTGCCATTCCATTTCGGACGACCCTCTTCGAGAATGATGTTCTTCAACGGGCAGACTTCCACGCACTTGCCACAGCTGATACACTTGTCCGTTGACAAATATTTCGTGTCATCGGTGGCATATTGATTGAAACCTGGATTGACCAAATATGTCTTCAACCATGGCATACTGCCTTTGACAATTTCAGAAAAACACTCCTTATTAATTAATCTAGGGATGTTACGCGCCAACACGGCATTAGCTTCATCTATCTTTTGCTTGGCTTTTTCATCGGTATCGAGTTTGAAACCAGCCATGCCGATATAAGTTTCAGGCATTTGCACACTAAAACAAGCCGATAGTGACCAGCCTTTATCTTCTACAGCCTTGCGGAAGACTTTTTCAGTGTGGCCACAATTGTCGCCGCAGGTGCAGGCGAAATACGTATAAGGCAAGGTCCCTGAGCTTGTCGAAGGGCCGACCTTCACTGTCATTTTTTCCACAAAATCGAGCACTAGTTTTGGTGGTGCCCAAGAATAAATGGGGAACACGAAACCAAGTCTTTCGTCTTCAGCCAATTCATATTCGTAACGGTTTTCGCGAGCCGCCTCGGGAATGAAAACTAATGTGTCGTTAAGACCTGCCGCAATAGTCTCTGCAACATGTTTGCTGTTGCCACAGCCACTAAAATAGAATATCATAACAATTGGATTTAATGCCGCAAAAATAAGCAGAATATCGTACTTTTGCAACCTGAAAACAGCACCTATGTCCAAAGACTCCCTCAACCGTTCCATCCTGCGTTTGGCCATCCCAAACATCATCAGCAACATCACCGTGCCGCTGCTGGGGTTGGTGGATATGGTGCTTATGGGACATCAGGACAGCATTGCTTATATTGGAGCCATTGGTCTAGGCGGCACCATTTTCAGCGTGATGTACTCCATCTTCAGCTTCATGCGAGCGGGTACCACGGGCTTCACAGCACAAGCCTACGGTGCCAACGACCGCGCTGAAATTGCCTATTCGCTGTATCGCTCGCTTTGCATCGCACTGATAGCTACGGTTATGGTGTTGTCGTTGCAAAGGCCAGTGGAATGGCTCAGCATGAAGCTATTGCACGGCAGCGAGGAGGTGTTGGCCCACACCGCCACCTATTTCCGCGTGCGCATCTGGGCGGCGCCAGCGGTGCTCTGCCTCTATGCCTTCAACGGCTGGTTCATCGGCATGCAAAACACCACCATTCCCATGATCATCGCCATTCTCACTAACGTGGTGAACATTATACTGAGCATTATTTTTGTCAATGTTATGGGCATGGGCGTCTCGGGCGTGGCCTTGGGTACGGTCATCGCACAATACTGCGGCTTGTTGACCGCCATTATCTTCCTCTTCGCCAAGTTCCGCTACCATCTCATCCCCATCAGGCGAGTGATTTTACTTCAACGAGACAAGTTGAAGCGTTTCTTCTCGGTAAATGCCGACTTCATGATCCGCAGCATCCTCCTTGTGTTGAGCATCGCCTATTTCAACAACCAGTCGGCCAAACTCGGCGACGACATGCTGGCGGTCAACATGATTTTGATGCAGTTCTTCTATATCTTCTCTTATTTCACCGACGGCTTCGCCTATGCAGGTGAAGCTCTGGTGGGGCGTTTCACGGGTGCTCATGATGCAAAACAGCTACGCCAAACCGTGAAGCTGCTACTGATTTGGGGCTTCGTCATTGCTTTGCCGTTCACCGTTTTATACGCTCTTTTCCCCGACTGGTTCATCGGCCTCATCTCCGACAAACCCGAAATCGTGACACAGGCCCAGCCCTATCATATCTACATGATTCTCATCCCGCTCATCACCTTCGCCGCTTTCCTCTGGGACGGCATCTATATCGGTGCCACGGCGGCACGCGCCATCCGCAACACTATGCTCATTTCGGCTATCGGTGTGTTTTTGCCCGCTTCGCTCATCCTGATGCCTCCTTTTGGCAACCACGGCCTATGGGTGGCTTTCCTGATGTTCATGGTGACTAGAGGGTTGTCCATGACGTTAATGGCGAAAAAGGCGGTGTTTGGAATAAAATAATTACGTTTTACGGCGGACGCACGCGGTGCGTCCCTACAACAATTAAACAATTAAACAATCAACAATTAAACAATTAATATCCTATGGAAGAAATCCTCCAATTCCTCGACGACGTTCTTCACAACAACAACCGACCTTGGTTCCAGGAACATAAAAAACAATACCAAACGGCGCAGGCCAATTTCAATGCCTTGGCCGAGCAAATCATCGCCGGTGTGCAGAAATTTGACGACAATTGCAAAGGCCTGACTTTAAAGGACTGCACCTATCGTTTCTACCGCGACACGCGTTTCTCGCCCGACAAGCGGCCTTACAAGACCCATTTTGGCGTATTCGTTTGTCCCGAAGGCAAGAAGTCGATGCTGTCGGGCTATTACTTCCATCTGGAAGCCAAGGAATCTGAATATCTGGGCCACAACATGCTCTGCACGGGAATGTACATGCCCGACACGGCCATGCTAAAGACCATCCGCAACGAAATCCTATTCAATGGCGAGCCTTTGGTGGAAAGCATCAATAAGGTCGATACTTTCGATTTGGACACCAGCAACGCCATGAAACGTGTGCCCAACGGCTATCCCAAGGACCATCCATACGCTGACCTTTTCAAGCAGCGAGACTGGCTCATGGTGCAAGACCTCCCCGAGAAACGCCTCTCCGACCCGCATCTCGTCGACTGGGTGGTGTCAGAATTTGAAAAGACCAAGGATTTCTGCCAATGGCTGAATCGGACGGTAAAAGGGGAATGACATCCAAAACCATTTTCATCATGAAACAAACGATGTTGGTGACGGCGCTCCTGCTTGGTTTAGGCTGGATGTTGGCTTCGTGCGACAACAGCAACCCCTCTGTAAATGAGAACCCAACACCTGTCATCGTTGAGGAATCTACACTTCCTATTGAAGAAGAAGTCGTTGACACCCTTTTTAGGTCATACGATGAAGCCGAAGACACGGTGATGTTTCAGTCATACGTGTTCTTTTCCCAACCCATTCCGAAAGACGTGGAACTGCGAATGCGTGGCCGCTCGCTGACCGATACCACCAAAATCACCTTCGACCAGCTGCGTTATCTCACGCTTCCCTACTACGACTACGACGGCAACATTCAAAGCGGCGAGATGGTGTGCAACAAGGCCATCGCCCACGACCTGCTTTGTGTCTTCAGGGATTTGTTTTCGCAAGCCTATCCCATCTATAGCATCCGCTTGATGGACGACTTCGACGCCGATGACGAGGCCTCGATGCAGGCCAACAACACCTCATGTTTCAACTATCGTAACAGGTCCGGCGTCAACATGTTGTCGCAACACGCCTACGGCATGGCTGTCGACATCAACCCGCTGCAAAACCCCTGCGTGAGAGGCACACGTTTTCGACCCTCAACGGCAGCGGAATATGTGGACCGCAGCAAGGATTTTGAACATAAAATCGATGAGAATGACTACTGCGTGAAAGTCTTCACCGCTTATGGTTTCCGATGGGGCGGCCGCTGGAGCAGCACGAAGGACTATCAGCATTTTGAGAAATAATTGGGTCATAAAAACAGTAGAGACGGTGCATGCACCGTCTCTACAAACAAAATTCCATATTTCTGTATTTCTTACGCCAGCTCAAACTGCTCCAAGAACTTCAAATCATTCTCGAAGAACAGGCGCAGGTCGTTAATGCCGTATTTCAGCATGGCAATGCGTTCCACGCCCATGCCGAAGGCGAAGCCAGTGTATTTCTCTGGGTCGATGCCGCTGGCGATGAGGATGTTGGGGTCGCACATGCCACAACCCAAAATCTCAACCCAGCCCGTGTGCTTGCAGATGTTGCAGCCCTTGCCACCACAGATGTTGCACGAGATGTCCATCTCCGCCGAAGTCTCAGTAAAGGGGAAATATGAGGGGCGGAAACGCACCTTGGTGCCCTCACCGAAGAACTCCTGCACAAAGTGGTACAAGGTCTGTTTCAGGTCGGCAAAGGACACGTTCTCGTCGATATACAAGCCTTCGATCTGGTGGAAGATGCAGTGGGCACGGGCCGAGATGGCTTCGTTGCGGAACACGCGGCCAGGGGCAATGATACGGATGGGCGGCTGGTGGGTCTCCATCACGCGGACCTGAACACTTGACGTGTGGGTGCGTAGCAGCACATCCGAAGCTTTGTTGACATTGGGCTCCTTGCTGATGAAGAAGGTGTCCTGCATGTCGCGGGCGGGATGGTCAAGCGGGAAGTTCAAGGCCGAGAACACATGGTAGTCGTCCTCGATTTCGGGACCTTCAGCGATGGTGAAGCCGAGATGTGAGAAAATCTCGTTGATGTCGCGGCGCACGATAGACAGCGGGTGACGGGCACCCTTCATGTCGGCGGCGGGCATGCTCATGTCGAAGCCAGCGTCGTTGCTGTGCTGGCTCTCAAACTTCTGGAGTTGTTCTTCCACCTTGTCTTGCACGGTGTTCTTCAACTCATTGAGCTTCATGCCCATCTCCTTGCGGAGCTCGGGAGCCACATTTTTAAAATCAGCAAACAAAGCGGGAATGACACCCTTTTTGCTCAAATAAGTGATGCGGAAATTCTCCAAGGCATCCTTGCTGTCGGCCTGGAAGTCGCGCACCTGGGATAATATTTCTTCAATTCTTTCTTTCATGGAAGTAACAATTAATGACAGCAACTTTTCCCACAATTCTTCTCGACGGTGACAGAGAGGATAGTGACCGCCTCCACCGGGACATCACCAGGACCTGTCTTCACGACGGCAATCTTGTCGACGATGTCAAGACCTTCCGTCACTTCGCCAAACACGGTGTAGTCGCCATCAAGATGCGGCGTGCCACCCACGGTCTGGTAAGCTTGGCGCTGACGGGCACTGAACACCTTGCCCATGCGGCTTTCAAACATGTCCAGAGTCTTTTCGTCATACACTCTGCCTTGCACAATGTAGAACTGCGAGCCACTGGAAGCCTTCTGGGGATTCACTTGGTCGGGCTGACGAGCGGCACAAAGGGCACCTTTCTTGTGGAAATGGTTGTCCTTAATCTCAGCAGGAACTCTATAGCCCGGGTCGAGGCGACCGTCTTTGTTCTGTCCGCCTTGGATCATGAAATCCTTGATGACGCGGTGGAAGGGCGAGCCGTTATACCAACCCTCGTTCGCCAACTTAATGAAGTTGTCGCGGTGCTGCGGCGTGTCGTTATAAAGTTTGGCTTTTATGGTCCCCATGCTCGTCTTGATGACAACGATGGTTTCCTTTTCTTCTTGTTTCTGTGCCTGGCAGGTCAGACCTGCAAGAATCAATACGGCTAAGATCACTTTTTTCATATTCCTTTGTATTTTATGATTTCAATATTTTACGATTTCAAGATTTCAAGATTTCAAGATTTTAAATGTCGAAACATCAACTAAAAACTCCTAACTATTTCATTCCTAACTACTCACTAACAATCGAATACGTCACCGCAAGACGCATCTTCTTTTCTTCCATGGATTGCGGGCCGTTGATGATTATGCGTTGGGCATTATAGCCAGCGCCGTTGATACCAAAACTCAGGCCGTGGTTTTCGCTCTTTCCTGTAATGATGCCCTGCATATATTCGGAAATGCGGAAAATGACCGCTTGTTCGGTCGAGCTATAAGTGCCTCCGAAATAGCTGGTGCCTTCATAATAGTCGGGCAAGAGGTAAGTGGTACTGTCAGCATTGAAGCCCAGCAGAATGAAGTTGGAAGGCAAGCGGAACAACGAATCAGTCAACATATTGGAAGCAGGCAGGATCAGCTTGGCTTCGTTGATGACGATGTAGCTACCTTCCAGCGTGTCGGCCCAATGTTCGATGTTGGGCATCAAAATGTGTGTCCTCACGCCACCCATGGTCTGGAGATACACCGTTTCCTGACCTAATTCCGCGTGGCCGTTAATCAGCTGTTCGACGAACTCGGGACTACCTTGCGTGTAGTCGTGGTCGATATGGTTGAAATACACATCCGACGTGGTAACATAATAGTCGTAACGCATCGCTTTTTCGGGCGTGGCAGCATTGTGGTAGTAAAGCTGCATCAATGTGTAAGTGTTGTCTGTCAAGTTGATTGAGGTGATGGCACCCGGTTGGCTGACGGGGTCGCAAGTCACATAAAGGCCTTTAAAGGCATTCTTGAAGTAGTCGGGCTGGGTGTAAGCCGTCGAATCAAGGTTCATCAAATACTCACCCAAGGCAGTGCTAAGCGGGATACGGATGATAGCATGCTCGACAGTGTCGGTGCCGACAAGGTGCTTCGCAGTTTTGGGACGAGGCATGAACTGATACCCATTGGCATGGTCGATGGGATTGAAATCGACAGTGGAATGGTTGTAATAGGACGAACTGCCCGATAAGGTATCCATCAGCTCGTACACGTGCACGGTTTGCATGACGTTGGTGTCGCCATAATAGTTGCTGATGCTCAGCTGCAGCACCAACGAATCCAAGATGGGCGCTGTGCCGAAGCTCTGTCCAGCCAGCGACAAACGAAGCTGTGTGTAAAAGCCCGCCTCCGAGTTGCCGAAGACAGGGTCTTTCATACTGCCCAGCAGCGCATAGCTGACATTCTTCGTGCTGACAGAATCAAAATAGGAATGGCACTCGATTTCGACCGTGTCGGTATGGAAAACGCCGATATAGTCGCTGTCGGAAATAAGGTTGTCGCCGATGGTCTCGGGCGACTTCTTGCAAGCCGCAAAGGCCAACAGCAACATGCCAATCATTAACGCCAAGCAGTTTCGAGCGATTGAATGATATGTTTTCATTATGTTCGGAAATTATCGTTTGATGTTATTCGTGGTGAGATAACCCAAAAACGTCGTTTTTATTGTTTTTCAAGGATGGTATCGTAGAAATCGTTGCAGGCTTGGGCATAATGCACCTGTTCCTTGTACGTTAACACCGGCTTCTTGACCGTCTGCAGATACTCCTCAATCTCAGGATTAAGGCGTTCGGTGCTGACCACAATGCCGTCGGAATAGTCGATGGCGGCCTTGGTCAGGTTGACATAGTTGGCTTCCTTGAAATACTTGAGGTCCTTGGCCGTCATACCCGGCAGTTTCATCTTCTTGTCGAAGCCTGCCTTGAAATCTTCGGTAAATTCGTCGTCGTAAATCGAATAGATGATCTTCGACTCGTTGAAGAGCGGGTTGTCGCGAACATTCATGGCGCGCTTGATATAAACGGGCATCAGGGCCGAAATCCAGCCATGGCAGTGGATGACATCGGGCGACCAGTTGAGTTTCTTCACCGTCTCGATGACACCACGTGTGAAGAACACGCAGCGGCTGTCATTGTCTTCACTAAAGACGCCGTTTTCGTCATACATCAAATATTTCTTCTTGGTGAAGAAGTCGTCGTTGTCGATGAAATAAATCTGCATCCTTGCCTTTTGGATGGAGGCCACCTTGATAATCAAAGGGTGGTCGGTATCGTTGATGATGAGGTTCATACCCGAAAGGCGAATCACCTCATGGAGTTGGTTGCGACGCTCATTGATGACACCATAGCGGGGCATGAATATCCTGATTTCCTTTCCACTTTCTTGCGTGGCCTGAGGCAGGTAACGCCCAACGAGACTCATAGGTGTTTCCGGCAGATAAGGGGCGATTTCCTGATGGACGAATAGTACTCTTGTCTTGCTAGTCATGGGTTTAGTGTTGCTTAGAAACTACAAAATTACGCATTTTTTTTGGAATAACGCAAGAAAAAATTATAATTTATTGATTCTCCGTTTTCTAACTATGGCTCATGGCCAATGGCTTATGACCCACTTCGACAAAAAGCTCGGGACACACACACTATGGGTGAAGCGAGCCATAAGCAATGAGCCATAGGCCATCAACACAAATAAACAATTCAACAATTAAACACTTCAACAATCAACAATTATCATTACCTTTGCAAAATCAAATCGCTTAACACTGCAGCCTACCATGGAATACGAACACTTTGAAAATCAGGAACATGAATGGGAGTCTAACCTCAAAGTCACCCAAGGTGTCGACGGACCCATCCAAGTCAACCCGAACGCTTTGGAACGCATGAAACGCAACCAACAGCAGCTTATGCCGCTGGAATGGTATGTCGACGGCATTCTCAAGGGCGACCGCGTGGCGCTGAGCAAGGCCATCACTTTGGTGGAAAGCGCCCTGCCCAAACATCAGGAGTTGGCGCAACAAATCATCGCGGCCTGTCTGCCTCATGCGGGCAAAGCACTACGTTTGGGCATCACGGGCGTGCCAGGAGCGGGCAAGAGCACCTTCATTGAGGCTCTGGGCGTGCATCTCTGCAACAAAGGTCAGAAACTGGCGGTGTTGGCTATCGACCCTTCGAGCCAACGTTCCAAGGGCAGTATCTTGGGCGACAAGACCCGCATGGAGACCCTTTCAGTGCATCCCAACGCCTACATCCGTCCTTCAGCCTCGGCGGGCACTTTGGGCGGCGTGGCAAGAAAAACGAGGGAAACCATTATCCTCTGTGAGGCTGCGGGGTACGATACCATTTTTGTGGAGACCGTGGGCGTAGGCCAATCCGAAACAGCGGTGCATTCCATGGTTGATTTCTTCTTACTCATCCTCATCAGCGGTGCCGGCGACGAACTGCAAGGCATCAAGCGTGGCATCATGGAGATGGCTGATGGCATCGCAGTCAACAAAGCCGATGGCGACAATGTGATGCGTGCCAACCGTGCCGCCGCAGAATGCCGCAACGCCCTGCACCTCTTCCCCTTGCCCGAGTCGGGACAAGAAACCAAAGTGCTGACTTGCTCCGCCCTGACGGGTTTCCAAATCGATGAGGTGTGGCAGATGGTCGCCGACCACGTGCAGGCCATCCGCGACAACGGCTACCTTTATAAGAAACGCGCCCAACAAGACGTGCAGATGATGTACGACTCGATGGACGCTGCCTTGAAGAACGATTTCTACCAGAACCAATTGGTCGCCGACCTATTGCCTTTGGTCGAAAGCGACGTACGCGGACAACGGATGAGTGCCTACATTGGAGCGCAGAAATTGCTGGATGCGTATTTCAATATGCTGAAGAGGTAAACCTTTCCAAAATCGTCAAAATCTGGCGACTTTGAAACGAACTTAGCCTAATTAATTGGGGAAAGCTACATGTAGATCAAAACCAATTGTTTCTAATAAAGATAAAGATGCTTTAATTTATTATTAAAGATATTATCCAATGATTCATAAAAACGGAACCTAGTATAATGAAATGATTCTAAAAAACCACGCAGCTCTTCTGGGTAAGGAGAGTCGTCAAGTTTTATTATTACTATTTTTTTGTCGTTATCCTGTTCGTAACTATCTCGTGCCCAATAAAGCTCTTTTTTGACGTTTTTTGATTTATTCGCTGCTTCAGATGAAAAATAAACAAAAACTCTACGGTTTTTTACGGCATTTTCGATATCCATCTCGTACTCCTCGCCAGCTTTACGACAATATTTATCCATCCACACATCCAAACCATTGTTTTTGAACTTATTATAAAAGAAATCCACAATGCCAAAATCCACATTTGCATAGCTGAAAAAAAAGTCCGTGGTTGTAAACTTCGGCATACTGTTTTTATCCTTATTCGTACAAACCATATCGGATCTAAGTACCGCAGCATAATAAGAATCTGATATTGATTTGCCATTCAGCAACTCTCCAACAAATGCTCCAACCATCGCATCTCCAGCGCCTACAGTATTTTTGGGCTTTAACCTAATATGGATAGATTGGCTGGAAATCTCGTGTGTATTGTCATCTCTCCAAAAAACCGTGCTGCCTTTCTTTCCTTTGGTTAAAACAAGGATTTCTACATTAGGGTACAGGTTCATTAGTTTTTCACCTGTTTTGTCGTTAGCTTCTTTTTTAATCCCAGCAACTCCGCACAAATATTTCAGTTCTTTTTCATTAACCTTTAAAACATTGCATTGCCCAATATAATCAGCAATCAACCCCTCGGAATAACGTTTTTTGCGCTTTTTATCACGTCTAAGATTAACATCAAAGATTTTCAAAAGAACATTTGGATCTTTATTTAAGGCTCCGCTTTTTATGATAGCTTTTATGACCCTGCCTTCTGAAACAGCTTTAAGGAATTTGTCTATTGTATCTTTGGATGTGCCTCCGCATGAACTTGCGAGTGTGCCAAAATAAACCGCCTTGACTTCTTTTTCCAATTCTTTTAGCTTGTTGGTATATTTTATTCCAGACCACGCAGCGTCTGGTTCGATGTAATACTCAGGTTTATCAGGGTCGTTACTTTTTAGTATTACATCAACAGTTCCAGAAGGCTTATCTCTAACGGTATTATAAACTAATGATACACCTTGCTTTTCAACTTCTTTCTTGATATCATTTCCAATATCATCAATCTTATCGCTGCCATTCTTTCCCAAAGCACTAACCATCACACCTCTGCAATGTGTTTTAGCTGCATGATATGCAAAGATTAGTGGGGCGCCGCCAAGTTCTTTTCTATTTGTGCCATCTTGGTAGCAATCCAACACGGCTTCTCCAATTCCTACCACAATAGGCCTTTCGTCTTTTATCATATTATTGAGTTTTTATTTTGGCTACAAAAATACATTTTTCAAGCAAAGAAATACTATAAATTAAAAACTTCAGTTGGTTGATGAGGATGTCTATTATTATTCACGAAATTTTTTCTTTGGGTCCAGATGAATTATTGGGTCGTTAGAAAGATATAGTTGTTGCGAAGTGTCCCAGCCAATAATTTGGAGGAATTTTTTAGCTTCTGATCGTTTGATTTCACATGTCGAATGTCCTTCTTTTGTTTTGGCAACGGCATATACATATAAAGGTATGTTTTTTGTATTTCCTTCTTTGTCACAGACTATGGCTACTGATGTTGGCTTTCTTTTTTCGTGGAAATAGAGTCGATTGGCCAAGACAATTGCTTTATTATTGACAGTGAGATAATTGGGATTAAAGTCATGTCTTTTTTTCCCTGGCTGATTATTTACGATATCGTCAAGATTAAATCCAAGCGTGTCATCAAGTAATTTTTTATATTCAAGATATGTTCCGCTTTTTTCTGTAGTAGTCCATATTTCATATTCATTACGGTATTTGTTAGCCTTATTAAGCGAATCTTTTAATTCGTTCAAGGTAATTTTCATAGTGTCCGTTTTGGTATTATTATTGCCTTTGTTATAGAATTGTACGATTAAAGGTACGGTATCAAGTAGATATGCTGCTATTCTTCTGCTGTTTTCTTTTGTGAAATTCTTAATATTATCCCCCGTTGTGTCTATTTCACCTGCAGATAGGATAATAGGACAATAATAACTATGATCTCCATCGTTGACATCGTCAAATAAAAGATGCCAAGCGATGGAAGATGGCATATGAACATATTTCGAAAAAGGGTAATCGTTTATATCAATACTGTCACGATATTCATTGGCTGTTTTCTGTAAGTATTGTTGAACGGTTCCTCCGCCTGCGAAAATAATGAATTCGTTTTCGTATTTGGAAAGAGAATCTCTAAGGCTATCTATCGTAAAGTTTTGCGATGATATTTTATTGTTTAATTCTGATATTGTGGTTGATTCCTTGTTCCCAAAAGCATTGAAAAAACCAAAAACAATAGCAATAGCAATGGCAATCGCTGCTGCCACAATTGCGAATACATACTTGGTTTTATATTTTTCAGATTTGGCTTTGTATTCTTCAGATTTGGCTTTGTATTCTTTTATAGACTCATAATAACTTGTTTCTTCATCTCTGTTAAATCGATAGATTAGATATTTAATCATGCAATCGAATATGTTTCCATTTAGGAAAGGAATTACTTCTGTCTCACTTAATTGTTCGTATCCTTGACTTTTGAATGTATTTAGGATATCAAGAGTTTCGCACTGATTATTAATATTCAACAAAAAAACATCTTCACTTTTAATATTATTAGATTTAAGTCTTTCTTCTATTTCGTGTAGCTCTTTTGCAAAATTATACCCATTATGACCGCTTTTATTTTTGTCAACATTTTCAAAACTGTGCTCCTTGACAGTTTCTAACGAATCTTTCGTGATTAAAACGAGAATACATTTGCTATCTTTGATGAATTCGAATTCTTTACCACGTCGAGTAATTTTCGAACAATCAAAAAACACTTTGAATCTTTCTATTTCCAATGCTTGTGCTATGCTCCGAGCCGTAGATGGGCTGTCTTTTGGATCGTTAGAAGGCAAATGCCTGTATGATATAAAAAAGTGATATTTTGGAGATTCTTGTCTTTCATCTCCACCTTTGTTTTGCTTGTTTTGTGTCTTGTTTTCCATCATACTATTCTTTTATCATTACGATCCTTGGATTCGCAGCGTGATTGTCTGCGCATCAAGAATGCAAGCGCAAAGGTAGGGTATATTACCGATTATCGCAAATAAAAACCGTATTTCAGAAAAAGTTTGTAATTTCGCGACTTATTACTCAAAAAAATCGGAGGACGACCGATGGCGAAAAAGATTGTAGAAATACCTGATGATAAACTGAATCTTTTGAAAGAAATGATTCTATTAATGGGCGGTACGGAAAAAGATGCAGAAAAATCTGATATTGTTGCCGACGATTCTATTGTGAAGGCTGCCAATGAATTGCTTGGCATTTTTAATGCCGAAAAACTTTCTACTAAAGGGCTTTCACAACAAGATGTTGACCGTGGACGCGAATTGGTTGAAAATTTGGTTGATTTTCGAATTAAGGCCGAGAACGAATTATTTGGCTTGTTAACCCCCGAACAACCACTTGAGAAAAAAGATGCTGAAGATAAAGCTGATGCTGGATGCAAATTAGTAAAGGAGTTGGCCAAACTGCCTTATAATCATCCGAGAGCAAATATTGCAGTTGATGTGGTGGTGTTCGGTATACTACCAGGTAAGGATGAATTGCATGTGTTTGTGCAAAGAGATAATGTCAATGACAAGTGGGCATTACCTGGACGGTTTATGCGTTGTGGGTCGAGTTTTGAAAACGAAATAAATAACGAGGATGGTAAAAATTGGACTTTGGAGGAAACAATGCGAGATGCACTTGTTTGCAAGTGGGAGAAGGTGAAAGACAAAACAGAAACATATGTGGGAGGAGTGAAGGTTTTTGGCAAGGAATCGGAGGCTGATGTTTCGTATACCATATTACCTAACATGGATTTCATTTGTCAACTTGAGCCAATGTCTGCCTTGGACCGAGACAAGAGAGAAACAAAACCAAGGGTGGTATCCATCCCTTATATGACATTAATCTACGTCAAGAATGAAATTCCTTCAACGGTTTCATCTCTCGTTGCCCAATGGAAGCCTGTGTCAGAACTGATTAAGATAAACGAGAATTATAAGATAAAAGAGAGATTAGCTCACGACCATTCAAAAATTTTGACTAATGCTCTTAAGCGTTTATTTCAGGAGGTTAGAACTCGACCCATAGGTGGAAGTTGGGATGTGGTAAGATTTATAATAAATAAGGAAAAGAAAGAGATTGAGAACAAAGAATCGGAACTTGAGAAAGTCGTTAGCAAATACATGTGTGAAGAAAATAAAGACAATATAGATGATTATTTCTTACTTCCTTCTGAGTTTGATGTTGCTCAACTTATTGATATATATAATGTTGTCTTGCATACAATGGGGGTGTCAGTTGAGCGATCAAACCTTAAGAAGCTGCTCTTAATAAGAGGTGTGATTAAGGAGGTCGGTAATCGGAATCAGTGTGGAAAAGGAAGCGCCTCTTTTAGGTTTGTTGCCAAAGAATACAATGGTTATAAGGAACGTCTTGACTTTGGCTTCAACCCTAAGCCCAAGAATGAAGGATGAGCAATTAAGTGAGTTTGAGTATCGTCATGTCTGATTAGCCCGCTTTTTGGCGGGCTTTTTTTATGCCGTAATCAGTAAACTGTTTTGATTTTTCTTTTTTTTCAATTTTTCTTGATTATATCTTTTTAATGTGTATTTTTGCCGATTGAAATCACGAATATTGTTTTGTGTGATAAATTAAAATAATCAATTATGTATAAAATGATAATAAATATCGGATTGGGAAGCGTGAAAAGAACGGTGCTTTTATGGCAAGCATGTGTCATGTTTGAAGTCGAAACTAGCAACTAACATAAATATAAATCATTAAAAATCAACAACATGAAAGCTATCAAATTCAGACTCGTTGTAATGAACTTCCTAATATTTGCCGTGTGGGGAGCTTATCTTTGTTCATTGGGCATCTACCTCCAGAACGTTGGGCTCGATGCTCACATCGGGAAGTTTTTCGCCATCCAAGGCATCGTCTCCCTCTTCATGCCCGCCTTGATGGGCATCGTAGCCGACCGTTGGATTCCGGCACAAAAGCTGTTGGGTATCTGTCATTTCTTGGCCGCTGTATTCATGGCACTTACAGGTTATATGGGCATGAAACATGGCGTCGACGTCACCTTCGGCCAGTTGTTCCCCTTCTATGCCATCAGCGTTGCCTTCTTTATGCCGACCATCGCTTTGGGCAACTCTGTGTCATATTACGCATTGAACCAAGCCGGCCTCGATACGGTGAAAGCCTTCCCTCCCATCCGTGTGTTCGGCACCATCGGCTTCATCCTCTCCATGTGGATTGTGAACTTCACGGGCTTCAAGAGCGGCTATCAACAACTGTTTGTTTCAGCAGCATGGGGTCTCATCCTTGCCGTGTATGCATTTACCTTGCCCAACTGCCCTGTCAACAAGAACGTGGAAAGCGAGTCGTTTGTCGACACTTTCGGACTGCGTGCGTTCACGTTGTTCAAAGAATCGCGCATGGCTGTTTTCTTCATCTTCTCATTCCTGTTAGGCATGTGCCTGCAGGTGACCAACGGCTTCGCTACGCCTTATCTGGAGGCCTTTGGCAATATCGATGCCTATAAGGATGCCTTTGCCGTGAAAAACAGCGTGTTCCTGTCGTCTATCTCACAGATCTCAGAAACTCTTTGTATCTTGCTCATCCCCTTCTTCCTGAGGAAGTTTGGCATCAAAAAGGTGATGCTCATCGCCTTTGGTGCCTGGGCTTTGCGTTTCTTCTTCCTCGGCGCGGGCAGTCCCTCGGGATTCGGTCTGGTTCTGCTCATCCTCTCCATGATTGTTTATGGTGTGGCTTTCGACTTTTTCAACATTAGCGGTTCGCTCTTTGTCGAACAGAACACGGACGAAAAGATTCGCAGCAGCGCACAGGGCGTATTCATGATGATGACCAATGGCATAGGTGCGACTGTCGGTTCGTTATGCGCACAAGCTATCGTCAACCACTACACCAAAATAACAGATCCAAGTGACGCAACCAAATTGATTGACAATCCCAATTTTGCGGAACTGATGTCAGGTTGGACATCGTCTTGGTATTTGTTTGCTGCTTTCGCACTTGTCGTAGGAATCCTGTTCATGATTTTGTTCAAGGATAAACCCTAAATATGAAACACTCGAGAAATTGAGAGACACTGAGCGTGCAGCTAGTTCAATGGATATAATGATTAACCATATTTAGCAACAATTCAATCAACTCAAATATTATCTTAATCAAATTCAACAACTTATAAACCATTAAAAATAAAATAATGAAAAACGAAACCGACGAGCCTAATGGGATATAACTAGGCAATAAAGAAATGAAAAAGTCACTTATCACCCTCATCACCATCGCTCTAGTAAGCATAGCAAACGCACAAGGATTACAGAATCTGGAAGCCAACCAGGTCCTCAACCGCTTTCTCAATTATGTAAAGATTGAGAGTCAATCCATTGACGATCCTGATCCTGAATCGTTTCCCATGACTGAAGGTCAGAAGGAAATGGCTAACCTGATTTTCAATGAGTTGAAGACCATAGATAAGGACAATGTCCTAGACATTAAGATGTCGCCCAACTTTTTCGTTTATGTGAAAGTGTCATCGAACATTGAAAAAGAAGTGCCCTCGGTCATGTTTATGGCTCACATGGATGTCACTCCTGAAGCCAACGCCAACGGCATTCGTCCGCAAGTACACCATAACTATGATGGTGGCGACATTGCCTTAGGCAACGGACTGGTATTAAGCCCTAACAATCCAGAAGGCAGTCACCTGAAAGATGTCGTTGGTAAGACCATCGTCACCACTGACGGTAATACGTTGCTCGGTTCCGATTGCAAAGCGGGTTGCACCATCTTGGTGACACTCATCGAACAAATGGTCAACGATCCAAGTTTCAAGCATGGCGATGTCTACTTCACTTTCACACAGAACGAGGAAGTGGACAAAGATGTCATGGGTATGGATTTGAGCTATTATGACCGTACCCCCGATATCTTGATAGACGTTGACGGCTCATATACTTACCAGTTTAGCATCGCCAACTTCACGGCAGAAGGACGAACCTACTTGTTCAAAGGCAACCAAGCACACCCCTCACGAGCTAAAGCTATGAAATACGCAGATGCTCGTACCGCTATGGCCTACTTTATTGGTCAATTACCGCCTGAGATTCACCCCTCATATTCCGAAGGACATCAAGGATATGTGCATTGCTATAGCATGGAGGTGTTGCCCAACGGACATGATGTGCGTATCCGTGTCCGTATCCGCTATTTTGATAAGGCTGATGGCGAACGTTTCAAAGCCGATCTTGACGAGGCCTATCGTAGAACACTTCAAGCCTATCCTTTTGTTGAAATTGATCTTGAAAATGACGAACTTCAATATGAAAATATCGCCTATACCATGCATCCACAAGCTGTTGGCGTAATCCAACGCGCAGCGGGAAAAACCGGAATACCAATGAAAGGCTTTGAACTGCGTGCTGGCACTACATCTGCATCGATGGTTGCAAAAGGTTTGCCAGGCGGTCCTTGCCTCTATGGTGCACAACAGGCTTCACATAGTGTTTACGAATGGTGTTGCCTCGAAGAGATAATGGAAATCATCAGATTGACATCCAATATCGTGACTGAAGTGAGCAATCTAGAATAATAAACAACCTATAAAACACAACATTATGAGAAAAATATTATCAGTCATTGTGGTTTTAATCATCACGAGTGTTGTTAATGCGCAACCAACAAGTCTCTTTGAGAAGAATCGCGCCAACTTTGCGGCACAACTGCCGACAAAGGCCATCGCCCTCTTTATAGCCAACGAGTCGATGCCGCGTAATGGCGACGAGTTCTATCCCTTCCGCCAGCAGTCGGACTTCTACTATCTGACTGGTATTGAGGTGGAAAATGCTTTTCTCATCATCGCTCCCAACTATCCAGATAAAACTATGCGTGAAATACTCTTCATTGAGCCTTACAATGAGGCAAAGGCCATCTATGAAGGCGAGATGCTTGACGAAAGCCATGCTACCGCCATTTCGGGCATCAAAACTGTAATAGGTAGTGACTCATTCTATGCCGTGTTAAACACCATGGCCTATTCTGGCTATTGCGGAACCATCTTCCTCAACACCTACGAATACCCGAAGTATGAATGTGACGTGGAGACCATACAACAAAGATTCAACATAGATATTAAGGAACGTTATCCCTTGCACAACTATGGTCGTACCGCTCCAATTCTAAATGCTTTGCGCTTGGTGAAGTCGGAAGAGGAAATAGAACTCACCCGACATGCCTGCAACATTACTGCCGAGGCCTTCCAGCATTGCATGGCCACCATGAAACCCGGCATGTACGAATACCAGATGCAGGCCGAATTGGAATATGTCTTTAAGTACAATAACGCGAACGGCAACGCTTTTGCACCCATCATCGCCTCAGGCAAAAACGCCTGTAGCCTGCATTATTCGAAAAACCAAGCGCCACTCCATGATGGCGATTTGATTCTCTTCGATGTAGGCTGCGAGTACAAAAACTATTCCTCAGATCTGAGTCGCACCATTCCTATCAACGGGAAATTCACGCCACGCCAACGAGAGTGTTATGAGGCCGTCCTTCGCGTAATGAAGGAAGTGGAAAACCTCTATGTCCCCGGCAACACAATAAACGATATTAATACGGCTACCCGCCAATTGATGGAACAGGAGATGATAGGATTGGGATTGTTTACTGCTGAGGATGTAAAAAATCAGGATCCCGCCCACCCATTAGTCAAGAAATACTTACCTCATGGCGTGGTACATCATATTGGTCTCGATACACATGATAACTTGGACGCCTTTATCCCCTTTGAGCCTGGCATGATACTCACCCTTGAGCCGGGCATCTACATCCCAGAGGAAAACATCGGTATCCGCATTGAGAACGATTTGCTCATCACCAACGGAAAGCCAATCAATCTGTTTGAAAGTCTTCCTGTAGAGGTTGAGGAAATAGAGATGGTTATGGAACTAAAACAATAATGCCATGAAAAACGAATGTATCTTTTGGGGAGTGATGGTGATGATTTTTGCCATCCCGCCATTATGGTGTTTGATTAAGCTTGTGAGGGGGAGGTATGACTCAGGAGAAGACTTCGGCCTATTGATTATGGGGCTGCTGTGTGTAATGTATTGTTTTGCATTTGGCCTTCACCTTTACATACATATAAGTTGGCTTTTATCTCCACCTGTAATTACATCGTGCATCCCAGTCGCGACTCAAGAAAACGATACGCTCTACGAGTTTCATGATTCCACCCGATTCTGTAAAGGGCAGATTGAGGAGGATGAAATCTCAACCACATTCGCCATTACAAAAGAAAATGCCACGGATGGTTTGTCTGGCACCGACACTTGCAATATATGCAACCAACCACTTCGCAAACATTGGAAAAGCCAAACCAAAGGACATGTCGACATATATGTCGATATACCCGCATGGTAATCACTTATAAACCATAATTAGATTTTGTCTATTAATGATGAGATGAAAACTAGAAAATAACCATAAAAACAAGAAAGTCATGACACAACCTATTCAATTATCATTAAAGAGATTACTAGTTATCTCTGCCACATCGAACGGAAGGCTCCTCGCAAGCAGACGACGGGTGTCATCCTGATTGCTATGCCAATTCCAGCGAGGAAGTCCGCACACACGCCAGTGAAATATTTTGTGAGGTGAATAAGGCGTACGAAGTTGTGAAAGTATTGCGTCAGATGAAGAGATAGGATCTAGGCAGCTTAAAAAGGCTCGTACACAAACCAACGTTTATTAAAAACAAAAAAAACATAAAACAGACCTAAAAACAATATAGCCATGAAAACAATTTACAAACTGAGACCACAAAGGTCACAATCGAACAAAAATGTAGCAACCCTATGGGGCATTACGACACTAATCGTCCTGCTTTTGATGTCACCTAACTTGTTGGCAGCAAATGGAGCATGCCAAGCTTCAACAAACTCCACATCGGTTTATACTGACTTTAGAGCCAAGTATCCTTTCCATTTCCAGACTGTTGGATTAGCTGAATACCCCGACAACAGCTGTTTGTTTCTTATCGCAGAACCCACTCCAGAAGTTACAGAAGAGGGCATTCGACAAGTGTTCAGCCAATATGACTATTCTTTGGACATCAAGAAACATAAACTTGGCTATGATGGTTACATAAAAGATGTCTTAATTGTTGTCAGGTCGATTTCCCATGAACAAACCGTTCAATTGGAGAAGAGATTGCATAAACTGTTGTATGCTTCAGACTACAAAGCAGAACGCGCCACTTTGGAACTTCCTGTCAAGAAAGGAAAGGCTTTCTTTTCGAAAGACAATATTAACTACAAAATCTCTTTGGCCGAGTTGAACGACTGGTTTATTACCAAAAACGAATTGTTCTTTAATACTCAGGGGGAGAAGTATGGGGTAAAATCTCTTTTGAACTCTGCTCGTTCTGGAGTATATCTAAGCGACAAACCTGGGTTTGTGGCTTGGGTCATCAACAAAAATGATAATCTTTACCAAAAGAAATCAGACATCAGGCAGTTTACCCTTGATTCGGATTTGTTGTTAGGAGCTTTTTCTAACTCAAAGAAACTAATTATTATTGGCAGGGAAAGACAGGCAGGTTCTTTGCAAGAAATACAACCACTATGCATCGAAACCATACTAATGCTTGCCGCCTATCAGAATCCATCTTTGTCCCAAAGCTTAGATATGAACGATGTACTGGCGGGGAGAGTGCAGAACCGCAACTATGATTGGTGTCCTACTTACCTAAGTGACATTCTTGAGAACACGGAGTATGGCGATTTGCTAACCATCAACGATGTGCTGTTAAAAGGTTGGAGCGAATCAGGCAAGTTGCGGTTTTTTGATGTAAAATACCCGTCCCCAAAGACTTATCCATTTAAGAAACCTTTGTCTGATCAGGTGTTGAGTCCAGATGGCCAAAAAAGTATTGTATATAATTGGAACACAACGGATGCCGTGTATTCTTTGAGAATGTCTGACTATTCAATATATGCTTTGTCCAATACAGGAGCGTTGCCTGTTTCATATTTCAACGACCAACATTCTAATGTTTCGTTGGGAGAATCTTATGAGAAAACAGCTTACAAGTATTTCTCAGAGATAAATAATACAGATTTGGCTCGTGCTGTACAATACAGCTTTTTATACAGTGTGTTTTATGACAATAACATCTTTTCTCATACCACATACGTTACAAAAAAAGCAGCATCAATAAAACCTTATCTTCTTGAAAGCAAGGTGAGGACTTTGTTGAACAATATCAAGAATTCATCATCATCTGAAGTTGTCAATATCGCTTATAATATAGCGGTCATTTCGGTGCAAGATCAATTAAAAGATTTCATTGATTCAGAGAGTAAAAAAGAAAGAGAAGATTTTGAAAAAGAGATTCGGAAAGAAATAGTAAAAAGTGGTCTGAGTGCCAATGATCCAGAGGTCGTTTCGTGGAAAAAAGAGATTTGGTCCGCGTTCGAGAAAGATCTTAATGAACGAATCCAACAAGCAATCAAAGAGAATACGAAAATTCTTGAAGGAGAAATAACTCAAAAAATTAAAGAAGTCCGAATTGTCCTCAATTCTATGACTGCATCTGAATTCTCACAGAGTTGTAAATATCTCTCATACCCACGAGGTGAGGAAGTGGCGGCAATAGGAGAGAATCCTAAAATAAGAAAACTAAGGGATTCTTTATATAATATGAAGATGATAGATGGTAGCGCTGTCTTTAACCCATTTGGTGTAAAAACAAATGAAGTAATGGACTATTATTCCCGCTCACTTCAATTTGAAGAATCAAATTGGATTAAAACTCCAACTTTGACTAGGACCTATCTTGGAAACAATTTTGTTGGAGGCCATAATATTGCTGCACTCGTCAAAAGGGTTCCACCAATAGCAAGTCATCTTCTTAAAGAAGACCGTCTTATAAACAAGAAAGTGATACGTGACAGGGCGGACGTAATATCCCAAACAACCAGATTCCACAGAGGATTATAAATTATAAATCACAAAATCAATATTGCTATGAAAAAGTTAATTACACTGTTAGTTTTGGTTTGTATAGCCGCTTTAGGTTATTCTCAAGAAAACACAAAAAAAATAGAAGTTCGTCGACCTAATGAAAGGATAGAGGAAACTGACATTACACAACAATTCAATAACATGAAAGAATCTCTCGAATCGTTAGAGAAATTTTCAGATGGATTTCGAAAGCAAGCAGTTAATACTGTGATTGGAGTTAGCGAGGCCTTGATAGAATTACCCAATAACCTTGTTGTCGCATTTAAGGAATATAGCGATGTCAACAGTAAAGAGTTCCTATACTGGGGTGAATATACTTTGGAATCAATAGGAGAATTTATGTATAATACTTACCAAAACATCACTTCTGGAGATCCAGAAAAACTTGGAGAAGCCACTTTTGATGTGGCTTACACATTAGCAAATAGCTTGGAAACTGTTTACGCAGGAAGATATTTGGCAAGCAAATATGGGTTAAAATATCATTACACTTCAGCAGAAGCAGCAAAGAGTATACAAAAGACGGGAATAAGATTAAACTCGGATGGGGAGGCTTTTGCCACCCATGATGGGGGCATGCCTGGCACTATGGCAAAAGCCAGATTTGCGCTTCCTCAAAAAGAGGTACCAACAGCAAAGGTTGTTTTCAAAGGTGTTGATGCTCAAAGAATGGGGATGGTCGAAAAGGCTAATGGACAACCTGGAGGTGGTTTTGAACAAGTTTTTAAGGAAATAATTCCCGCAGAAAAAATTATCGCAGTTGAACCAGTTCCAAAAGAACTGCCACTTGCTGATAAAGTAGCTCGTGTAATAGGAGAATCATCCAATAGTCTCGCTTCATACTCAACTCCAATTGTGGGCCCATTAGTTTCCAAAGAGAACAATCAAAACGACAATGAAGGCGGGCATAAACTAAAAGCCCTAATAGACATAGTTGTGTTTCTTGAAGAGTCAATAAGCCCTGGCAAATTATTGTTTTTCGAAAAGGATGATATCAAGTTCATTGGGATTAATTCAGTTGACATTGACAAACTAACCCCTCAATTCTATCAAAAGCTATCGGGGAATAAATGTGATTTTGATTATGAAGACGATGAAGTGTCTTCTGATAGAAATCGAAGTCGAGAAGAAGCGATCCCCTCGGAAAAGCGAACACAACGTGGATTATAATAAATAAGGTCTTTAAAAATATACAATCATTATGGAAACAGCAATATCTATAATAATCACGCTTTTTTATGACATACTCTTACTATTATTTATAGTGGTTATGTTGTTTTGTCTTTGCGCATATATACCAGGTCTATTTGGTAAAGAAATCTCTTTTGGGAATAAAGTTTTGGATCGTGTCATATCACTTTTGTTGGTGGGTGTTAGTGTTTTTTTTATTTATGGTTCCGCAGATGTCATATATACCATTACAAACAAGGCTTTTGGCAATCCAAAACCTTCTAACCAAATAGAGTTATATGAAAATGGAGAAAGAATAATCGTATATCAAGACACTACACATTTCTGCAATGCGAAAGACGAGAACTCTACCTGGTTCAAATCAAGAATACCTATTGATAGAAAACCGTCGAAAAAAGATGTTTGTGAGAACTGTGGCAAGGATTACACACATCACGACACACATGAAGAACAACGCTTTTTTGACGCGGTGTCAAGAATTGATTGTTATTAAGCATTTGAATAATGATTTAGAACAACCAAACAATAATAACTATGAGAACTTCAGTATTTCTACGTATGGAAATAATAGTGCTGGGCTTATTTTCAATCGGCCTTGTCTTAACTGTAATCTACAACATCATCAAAGAGAAGAAAATATCGTTTTTCTTTATAGGCATCATAGGATTTCTTTTAATTGGAGGGTGCCCTGTTTGGGGGCTTTATATCAATTTGAACAAATATCTCACAAAACCTAAACCTACCAACGTGATGGAAACCTGTATAGGCGAAAAAACATATTTGGTTTATCAGGATACCATCCATTTATGTTATCCTTCAAATAAAAATTCGACGTGTTTCACATCATTCATGTCTTTAGATTGTGAGGTTTACAAAACAGATACATGCATTATATGTAGAAGGTCATTCCTTGACCATGATACACATAGAGAACATAGATACTATGAAACAGTATCTTATATGAACGAGTCCATGAACTATTGTTATAAGCCCAAAAGTGACAATTATGTTATAATGGCCAGAATAGGTTCAATTAATGAAATTGACACCTCTATAACATTTTGGAATAACACTAAGAGAATCGATGTTTTACAACAAAAAACTAATTGTTCGCATGTTTTTTGTAATTTTGCTTTCCAAGAAATAAATACACGCATAAAGAATTATTACCATGAATAAAACCAGAATTATCATTATCACGCTGCTCCTATTGGTTTGCAGTTTTGTATTTGCCCAACGTGACCTCACACTTGAAAAAGTAACCATTCTCAGCCGCCATAGTGTCCGAGCCCCGTTGGAAACCTATCTTAGCACCCTCGATGAAATGACTGGCAAGGGATACCTATGGACCCGATGGTCGGTGCCAGGCAGCTATCTCACATTGAGAGGCGGTGCCTTGGAAACTTTGTTCGGTGAGTACTGTCGCTTGTGGTTAGACAGCCAACACTTTGCATTGGACAGTACCGACATCTATTTCGGTGCTAGCTCCAAACAGCGCACCATTGCCACTGCAAGAGCTTTTGCGGCGGGTCTGCTTCCGCTGATGACAATCCCAGTAAATTACAAAGTAGACGAAAACGGAAAGGTTGGCTATTTGGATCAAGATTATCTTCCTTTGTTGAACAATCGCTGTACGATTGACGACAGTTTCGACATTGCCGCTTTTCAGGCTGAAGCCTATCGCGAGTTGGGCGAACTGCAAGCCCCTTCTTATACGTTTTTGGAGAAGATGCTGAGGATGAAACATTCCGACTACGCCCGTAAACGCGGCACAGATCATTTTGACCCTTATGTCGGTGTCTGTCTTGATTTCTATGACAAAAATGGAATGCCTCTGGAACCCACGATGCGAGGCGGCTTGAAAGACGCTAACATGGCTAGCGATGCTTTCATTCTCCAATACTATGAAATGGAAAATGCTAAAGACGCTGCCTTTGGTCGTCGACTCTGTTTCAACGATTGGAAGAGACTGGCCTATGTCAAGGACTACTATGGTGACATCCTGTTTGCTAAAGCACCCATCATTTCGGTCAACATCAGCCACTGTATGCTGAAAAGGATTCAGGCTGAGATGCTTCCTGAAGGGCATAAATTCGCTTTCCTCTGCTCTCACGACTCAATGATTGCAGCTGTGCTTGCTGCTTTGAGGGTCACGCCATACGAGCTGCCCAATACCATTGAAACTCAAACGCCCATTGGCTTTAAATTGGTGCTGGAACAATGGGTTGATATCGAAGGCACTCATCCAAAGAGATATGTCCGGGCCAGACTTATGTATCAAAGCACCGAACAGATCCGAGGGATGAAGCCGATGGACTTGGATAATCCACCAATGTCGTACGAACTCAGCTTCACAGGCATGAAGAAAGCTTCGAATGGAATGTATGAATACGAAGACTTCATGAGCCATCTACAGAAGAGCATCGATGCTTATTATGCTTCCGCCCGTGGACAGCATCCTTGGGAATAACTATTCAAAACAACAAGTCTAAAACACAAAAAATGGGTACAAAATATATCGTTTCGCTCGGAGAAATTCTCTTCGACATCAACCTGAAGAAGGGTTTGCTGACACTGGGTGGAGCTCCAAGTAACTGGGCCATCGATTGCCATAGGCTAATTACGGATAAGGATATACAGACTGTCATTATTAGCGGCATCGGTAAAGACCAGTTTGGAATTACCATCAAAGAGATTTTAAAGAACTGCATCAACCCGAACGGACAGCCAGTAAATAGACTGTTAGCAGAGCTACCCGACAAGCCTACTGGCACCGTGAACGTTACTTATGATAAGACTAATAATCCTCAATATGAAATAGTTACGAATGTTGCTTGGGACAATATCGGATTTGAGAATGCCTCGCCAGAAGAGAAAGCTTTGTTGAATACTGTCCGTACAAATTGCTGTGCTGTCTGTTGGGGAACTTTGGGACAAAGAGAATCTGTTTCAAGGCAATTCATCCAACAGTTTGTTCAATCCATAACTGCTCCTAATGCCCTTAAAGTTTACGACCCCAATCTTCGGGATGAGATAAATGCTATCACAAAAGATATTATTCACCAATCTTTGAAGTTGGCTAACACCGTAAAATTAAGCCATGATGAGGTGGACAAGATAGGAGCGGCTTTTGGATATTACAACCCTGTCAATAACAAGTCTAACGAGAACAAAGGAGAAAGAGAAGATTACGACGAACGAAGCCGCATTCTGTTTGAGAAATACTCCAATATCAACACTTTAATCATCACACTTTCAACTCGTGGTTCCTATATCTATACCCAAAAAGGTGATTTCTCCTTCATGGGAACCGAGGTCGTGGAAGATGCTAAAGCCGTAGGTTGCGGCGACTCTTTCTTGGCAGGTGTGATTGCTTCTTTGGTCTCTGGCAAAGACTTGGTGTATGCACACGAAAAAGGAACCGCTGTGAGCAGGTTTGTCGCTCAAAACGACTCTGCCACACCAGAGTTGCCCGAAGAATTAGGAATCAAATAAAAATGATTGTAAACCAGCGAAATCGTCTTTTTCTTGACACATTTCGCTGGTTTACCCGTAAATTTATGTGAATTTTCGGAGTTCAATTCCGAAAACTTCAACAAAATTCGGAATACTCCTTCGCTTTCTCCTCGTCCCCATTAAGGGAATACAACTCCTTCAAGTTGCGAAAAACCTCTTCCCGAACATGCTGTTCTGCCTCGGTGAAAGGTCCCTCGCCCAATTTGGACAACACAAGTTCATATTCCGCTATCAGTTTCGGGCCTTGCTCGCCGTTGGCTTCCATCGTCTTGGCGGTGTTGAAGGCAATCATCCAATCTCTTAGTGCCATAATTCTTGCTTTTGTTATCGCAAAAATAGGAAAAAACAATGTATTTCAAGGAAAAAACAGCAATTAATCTTCTTTTCAACAATAATGATGGAATAATTACTATCTTTGCGCAAAATTGAAGGTCTTAGGACAGCCCTTCGACCCTTCGACAGGCTCAGGGCTCAGGGACCTGCAAGAGAATCTTGAAATATTGAAATATTGAAATTTTAAATCTTTAAATCAAATAATCGTAATGGACTCAAGAATTGCCATGAACCCCAATCGTCTGGTGCAGTACCTCCAGAAGCCTGCATCGGAATTCACTCGCGCCGACATCATCCGTTATTGCGAGGAAAACCAAATCGAATTCGTCAACTTCCACTATTGTGGCTGGGACGGCAAGCTGAAGACCCTCAACTTCGTGATTCACAGCTTGGAACACCTTGAGAACATCCTCACCGCCGGTGAGCGCGTCGATGGCTCGAGCCTCTTCCCCTTCATCGAAGCCGGAAAGAGCGACCTCTATGTGGTGCCGAAGTACAAGACCGCCTTCCGCAACCCCTTCACCGAGACGCCGACCCTCGACATCCTCTGCTCGTTCTACAACCGCGACGGCGAGCCTTTCGAGAGCTCACCTGAACATATCCTGCACAAGGCTCATGAAGTGTTCAAAAAGACCACGGGTTTGCAGATGGAGACCATGGGCGAACTGGAATACTACATCATCGCCGACGACGAGGAAATCTACGAGGTGCCCGACCAAAAGGGTTACCACGAGAGCGCCCCGTTCAACAAGTTCACCGAGTACCGCGTCGAGGCCATGCGCCTCATCGCCCAGGCTGGTGGCTTGATTAAATACGGTCACTCCGAAGTAGGTAACTTCACCTACGATGGCAAGATTTACGAGCAGAACGAAATCGAATTCCTGCCCACCAACATTGAGGATGCTGCTGACCAACTCGTGGTCGCCAAGTGGATTATGCGCCAATTGGCTTACGAATATGGTGTCACCCTGACCTTCGCCCCGAAGATCACTGTGGGTAAGGCCGGCTCGGGTATGCACGTACACTGCAAGTTCACCAAGGACGGCAAGAGCGTGATGGTGAAGAACGGCGAACTCAGCGACTATGGCAAGAAAGCCATCGCCGGCTACATGGTGGCTGGTACCTCGCTGCCCGCCTTCGGCAACCCCAACCCGCTGTCATTCCTGCGCCTGGTGCCTCATCAGGAGGCCCCGACCTCGTTGTGCTGGTCTTACAGCAACCGCAGCGCCTTGGTGCGCGTGCCGCTGGGCTGGATCAACAATGGCAAGGACATGTCAGCCAACGCCAACCCGCTGGAGAAGAAGTCGAACAAGGACTTCAGCGAGAAGCAGACCTTCGAATGGCGTGCCTCCGACGGCTGCGCCGACATGTACCTGCTGATGGCCGCCCTCTGCGCCGCCGCACGTCACGGCTTCGAGATGCCCAACGCCCTCGAAATCGCTGAAAAGACCTACGTCGGCCTCGGTGTCAACATCCACGACGACAAGAACAAGAAATTGCAGGAGTCGCTGGAACAACTGCCCGACAGCTGCGTGGCCGCCGCCAAGGAACTCGACAAGGACCGTGAGATCTACACCGCCAAGGGCGTGTTCTCCGATGCCATCGTCGACTACATGATCAAATACCTCACCGATTTCAACGATGCCAACCTCCGCAAGGACCTCGGCAACGACACGAAGAAAATCCTGAAACTGGTGAAGGATAACATTCACGTGGGATAAAAATTGTAGGGCTGTCATATTATGGCAGCCGCAACAAAATCCAATTTATACGGCTGCCACGATGTGACAGCCCTACAAAGAAAATGGCCATGACAAAGGACAAAATATTCAATTGGAGATTTTGCCTTTGTTGTGGCCTTTTCATTTGGTTTGTCGTCAACCTGTTGCAAGGCATTTTCACTGAGATACAGGAAGACGAGGCCTATTACGCCCTTTATGGCGAACACCTCGCTTGGGGCTATTACGACCACCCGCCCATGGTGGGGCTGATGACCTTCCTTAGCAGCATCTTTTTCTCGGGCACTTTGGGCGTAAGGTTGTTCACGATTATCACTTCTTGTTTGTCGTTGATTGTGATATGGTTGATAGCTATTGACCAACACCATGACAAAACCGAGGTCGTTGAGCCCGTCGAAACGCCGACTTCTTTGGAACGGCCCTTCGACAAGCTCAGGGACCTTAATCCCAAAAGCGTATCGCTGTTCTTCATCATCGCCTGCTCCGTCGTGATGTTCAACATCTACGGCTTCGTCACCACACCCGATGCTGCATTGATCTTATTCTCGGCGTTGTTCCTGTTTGTGTATCAGCGTTACCTCAATAATAACTCATGGAAGAACGCACTTCTCATGGGCATCATGATGACATTGATGATTTACAGCAAATATCATGCTTTCCTGTTTTTGGGTTTGATAGTGCTGTCAAACATTAAACTATTGAAAGACGGCAAGTTTTGGGTGGCTTGCCTTGTGGCTTTGGTCTTGCTGATGCCACATATTCTTTGGCAAATCAACGCCGATTTCCCGAGTTTCCGTTACCATCTCTCGGGTCGTACTGAGCCATTCCGCTGGAGTTATTTCTGGGAGTATCTGCCTAATCAGCTGTTGGTTTTTAATCCGTTTACCTTCGGGGCAATTGTGTATGTTTTAATCAAACACAAACCCAAAGGCTGGATTGCTTCGTCGTGCCTCCTCGCAATGACGGCTAAAACAAAGGGCGACGTCATTGCGAGCGAAGCGAAGCAATCCAGAGAAAAAGCACCCAATGAAATCTTTGAGCATGGACTATGTTTCATTCTCATCGGGTTCTTTTTCTTCTTTTGGCTCATGGCCTTCCGTGGACACGTCGAGCCACATTGGACCATCGTGTGCGTCATACCTGCTGTGGTGTTGGTCTACCGAAAGGCTTTGTCGGACGAAAAGCTGAGACGTTATGTCAAATTTGTCATCCTGCCCTCTCTCTTACTGATTGTCGCCCTCAGGATCCTCATCCTCACGCCGCTTGCCGACCGCTTCGGCTATCACGGCAAGAAGAATTATTACACGGCCATTGAAACGGTGGCAGGTTATCATCCGGTGGTGTTCCAAGGCTCGTTCCAAGAGCCCGCCTTGTACCATTATTTCACGGGCAAGGAGAGTGCCGCCTTTAGAAGCTTTTACGACCGCAAGACGCAATATGACCTCTGGCAATTCGACAAAGATTGGATAGGACAACAAGTGTTCGTTTGTGCGCCATACCATAAGTTGTCACAGGAATATCAAATCAACGGGGTGGAGTTTAAGGGATTCTTGGCTGAGTTTTTCCAGTCGGCAAACCGCTTGGAGACATCGTTCCGTATCACGAATGCCTCACCTAACCAAACGCCCGTCTTCCATCATGGCGACACCCTCCATATTGACTTTTCCATCTACAATCCTTACAACCAAGCCGTCGACTTCAATCATCCAGAGTTCGACCTTTGCATCAAGGCGCATTACCTGCCTGGCAATGACTTCAGCTATTGCTATTATGACGACAACATTTTCGTCCCTGCCCACGAAACTTACCACGGGCACCTGTTCACCATTATTGGAAAGGATGTAAAAGAGGGGAAAAAACACTTTGCCCTTGGCATAGGCGATGGCATCGGCTCCTTTGTGACGGAAGAGAGCCAGACGAAAATCATTGTTGAATAAATCTACGCGTTTTTCCTGAGTTGGGCTTGTAAAGCTTCTTGCTCGCGCATCTGCTTGCGTACATCGTTGAGGTTGTTGAGTTTCTTTTTCTTGTCGATCATTTTCTGCTCGCAGTCGCCGATGGTTTCCAGCACCTGACGCATCACCTTGTCTTTCTCCAACAGGAAAGCATGGACGACGCCTTCCGTGGCGCGTATCGACTGGATGAGGTTAAGGCGACGCTCGGCGGTAAGGCTATTTTGGATGAGAAAAAGATAGTCGAGGCGAGGATTGAAAGAATAAAGCACCTTGTCCTTGCGCACGAGGGAGACTAAGTTATACACATTATAGTTTTCGCCCGCCGTATAATAGAAAAAGGAGAACTCGGTCCCTTCAAACTCCAGGTCGTCGTAACGCACCAAGTCGATGGAGAGTTGTTTGTTGATGCTCCATGCCAGCTTGTAGTCGGGCAAACTCGAGTTGATGCCGATGACGGTGGTGTCGTCGAACGAAGCTATCTGTATTTTCTTGTCTCTGGGATTCATGCCGCAAAGATAGTATTATTTTAGTAATACTGGTATATAGGCTTTAGAAAGCATGTCATTCCTGCGAAGGAATGTGAGATGGCATGGAATCTTTGCTTTCTGAAGCCGTCTCCCATAGATTCCCGCTCACGCACTCGCCAACGTTGGAAATCGAAGATTCGACGAAGTCAATGACATGGGAGACTATTGATCACCCTTCGCCAAACAAAGTCTTGCAAGTCTTCTCGGCAGCCAGTTGCTCGGCACCACGGATGGAGCGGTCGTAAGCATCGGAATAGGATGTCCCGTCAATGACGATTTGCACGTGATATTGTTTCTTATGGCCCTCGCCATTCTCATCCAGAAGTTGGAACACCAATTTCTTCTTGTTCTTCTGCGACCATTCAAGCAGCTTGCTCTTGAAGTTGACGTCGGTATTTTGCAGCTCTTCCAGGTCAATGTGCACCTTGACGATGCGTTCGATGATAATTTTTTTGGCGAAGTCGAAGCCTCGGTCTAGATAAATAGCGCCCATGAGGGCCTCAAAAGCGTTGCCACCCATCGAGCGGGCGTTGTTGCCCATGTCGGGGGCATGGCGGATATATTCGTCGAAGCCGAGCTTCTGAGAAAGTTTGTTGAGCGACACACGGCTCACGATGCGGGAGCGCATCTCTGTGAGGAAACCCTCAGGCTGTGTGGGATAAGTGTGGAACAAATAATCGGCCACTGTAGTGCTCAGCACCGTATCGCCGAGGTATTCCATGCGCTCGTTGCTGACATGGTAGTTGCCCACAGTCTCAGCCGCCACCGACTTATGCGTGAAAGCCACGCGATAGAGGTTGATGTTTCTGGGATAGAAGCCAAATATGTTGTGGATATAAAGATAAAGCTCCTTGTCTTGGGGGTCTTTGGGTTGCGAAAGCTGCGGAAAGAGGGCCATCTTAGGATTGGAACTTTTTGAAAATCAAGGTGGCGTTTTGTCCACCAAAGCCAAAGGAGTTGGACAAGGCGTAGTGAATGTCGCGCTTTTTGGCTTTGTTGAAGGTAAAATCTAAACGGCTGTCGATGTTCGGGTCGTCGTCGAAATGGTTAATGGTGGGCGGGATGATGCCGTTCTTGAGTGCCAGCACGCAAGCGATGGCCTCAACAGCACCTGCACCACCTAAAAGGTGACCCGTCATTGATTTCGTGGAGTTGATGCTGATGTCGTAGGCATGTTCGCCAAACACCTTTTGAATGGCGAGCACTTCGGCCAAGTCGCCCATTGGCGTTGAAGTGCCGTGAGTGTTGATGTGGTCGATGACATCAAAAGTGATCTCGGCATCTTTCAAAGCGCGTTGCATGCTGAGCACGCCACCTTCGCCCTCGGGATGAGGAGCGGTAATGTGATAGGCGTCGGCCGACTCGCCGCCACCCACCACTTCGGCATAAATCTTGGCACCACGAGCGATGGCGTGTTCGTATTCCTCAAGGACGAGGCAACCAGCACCTTCGCCCATGACGAAGCCGTCGCGGTTGAGGTCGAAGGGGCGCGAGGCCGTCATCGGGTCGTCGTTGCGCGTCGACAGGGCTTTCATGGAATTAAAGCCGCCGATGCCGAGTTGTCCGATGGCTGCACCAGCACCACCGGCAACGACAGCCTGGCATTTACCTAGACGGATGTAGTTGAACGCGACGGTGATGGCATGCGTCGAGGAGGCGCAAGCCGACACGGTGGCGAAGTTGGGGCCACGGAAACCATATTTGATGGAGATGACGCCACCCGGCATGTTGACAATCATCTTGGTGATAAGGAAGGGACCGAAACGCGGTGTGCCATCGCCTTGCGCATGTTCCATCACCTCATTGAAAAGGTGGTTGACACCGCCGATGCCCGAAGTCATGATGACGCCCACCTCATCAAAGTCACAATTCTCGGTGGAGATACCAGAGTCGGCAATAGCCTCATCGGCGGCGATGAGGGCAAATTGGGCAAAATGGTCGTATTTGCGTACGTTCTTCTTATCGAAATAGTTCTCGGGGTCGTAGTCCTTCACCTCGCAGGCAAAGTGCGTCTTGTACAAAGCAGAATCGAAACGGGTAATCTCACCAGCACCGTTTTTTCCATTCACCAAGCCCTCCCAGAAATCCTTGACGGTGTTTCCGATGGGTGTGATGGCACCGAGGCCCGTGATGACTACGCGTTTCGATTCCATGTAGTTTTTTTATTGATTTCTAGCTGACTGAAAATCAGTTCTCAGCGCGCATCTTTTCGATGAGGCGAACCACGTCGCCCACGGTGACGATGCTTTCCTGTTGGTCGTCCGGGATGGAGAGGTTGAAGCTCTTTTCAAATTCCAT
>LXOW01330653.1_pt1 | contig 37125 bp, 54 predicted proteins | sample 1368591 | NCBI WGS metagenome assembly LXOW01 (sample SAMN04884650, study PRJNA319009) | bovine gut metagenome | isolation source: Cow rumen | host: Bos taurus | place: Italy: Legnaro (PD) | collected 2014-07-09
TCAGATGTGTATAAGAGACAGGCTTGAAATAATGCCGGCATACAGGGGGGGATATCCTCACCGCTTCCTGCTGATTCTGAGTTCAGCGAGCCTTCTCAAATAGTCTCTGTCTATCATTCCAGCTTCTGCCAGCTCGTGACAAGTAGAGCATAAGCATATCAGGTTTGTATCTTCGTAACCGATTGAAGTATCTTCATTCAATGGCGTTATATGATGTACTGAAAGCCCTTCGTACACGAGCTTCTTTTTATCCCTGCACACTTCACACAAATACTGTGCGTCTTCTCTTATCTGCTTTGATTTCCTGCGCCATTTTGCACGCTGTCTGAATTGATATGCGTCGTTGTTGCTGCGGTCATAGTTTCTTGCTTTCTGCTCTGCCTTGACTGTGCATTGACCTGCTGCGTGAATCCTTCCGCACCTTGAACAAGCCTTCAACATCTTATCTTCAAAGCCTGTGCGACGTAGATCAGGTTCACGTCCTTGATATTATTGTCAGCTGCTATCTGCTGCACAGTTGTTCCGAAACGTCTTGCAATACCTGAAAGCGTATCGCCCTTGCGAACGTAATATGTCTGGAATTTGACCGGCTTCGGAGCTGGTTTTGCTGCTGCTGCCTTTGTTGTATGGTTCAGCCCTGCTCCTGTGATGATCTGTGCGTAGTCTTTGTATGCTATATCAGAATCGAAATTCGCCCCTGATATTTTAAGCGTAGCAGAGTTCTGCCACATTCCGCAGTCTCTGTATGGCTTTGCGGTATCCCAATGTGCAAGCCATAGATCGAACTGAGTAAGCTCGCTATAATTTACTTTGTTTACGATGTAGTCTTTGTTGAGATAGAGCGAAACGTAATAGCCTGCTTCTTCAAGCCTGTCACAGAACGCTTCAATAATTGCTGTTCTGGTTGCTTTGGTCTGTTTTACGCCGTGCTTTTCCGAATAGCTGTCTGAATCGTACTCGTAATCGCAGCCGATAGGATATGTAAATTTGCCTTTGAACTTTGAGAGAACTTCGATACACTTGTCAGCGTTCTGAATTGCTTCGTTAACGTTGGTTGCGTAGATAAACCAATATGCGCCGATCTTAATGCCTGCGCTGGTGAATCCGTTTACGTTCTGCTCGAACTTTTTGTCCTGATAGGTCCAGCCGTAGCCTGCTCGTATCATAGCAAACTCAATGCCTGCTGCCTTGACTGCTGCGAAGTTAATATTTCCGTTGTGTTCGGAAACGTCTATTCCGTTTTTCATTTGATTACCTCCCGAAATGGTTTTGGTGTGGTTTTTCGATGTGATTTGTTGCTTATATTATACTCATTTTGAGCTTTTTGTCAAGTCTTTTCATAAAAAATAGGCAGATTGACTTTTTTCAATCTGCCTTTTCATACTATCTGGATATTTTTGCGATTTTTTTACATTTCGGATTCGTATTTCTTGATAAGATCGCCGAGCTGTTCCTTCATTCTTCTATTCTCGTCTTCGTATTGTGCTATCTGTCCGCACTCGTTATAATGATTCTGTGATACTTCTTCAAGCTGCTGCCTGAGTTCTTCTTCGTTTTCGTTGGTTGTTATGCTGTATGCAAAGCACATTGTTATGAAAGTTAAGAGAGAGCCGACAAAAGCTCCGATAATAAAAGTTGCGATATTCATTTTTCTTCCCCCATTGTTATTAGTTCTGAGTATGGCAGCCATTTAGCCCATTCTGTGAAGCCCTGCGACCACTCGTCAAGTTTGTGGTTTTTCCTGCTGTGGTACATATTTCTGATTACGGCATAATTGAGCTGGACCGTCGCTTTTTGATTATAGCTTGACGGCAGGAGCTGAATCAGCGTATACCAATATTCCTTGCGTTTGGTTTCCACATACATTTCTCTATAGCCGTTAAGCTCAGCGATAATATGATTGATGAAGGCGTTCGTGCCGCCTAAAACCTTATCGAATGAAAAGTCACAGCGCTCAAAAGGCTTCTCGTGTATCTTGTGCATTGTGCTGCACGAATTTCTGACCGTGCCGACCTTGTATGTGTCGAATTCCTTCCACCAATATAACGGAGCTGTTATATCGACCGTGACTGTTATCATTCGCATAAATTTGCTGTGATCTGTTCCAGCCTTGACGAGCTGCTTCATAAGGTTGTAGTCGTTGTCGCCGAGAAGCGGCAGTTTTAGGTTAGGAAGGAAGCAACTGTCAGACTTTTCCCAGCTGTTCATCGGATTTCTCATACCTCGTATAGCTGCTTCCCAGCCGTCTATTGATGTTTTTTCAAGTTTTATCATAGTATCACTCCTTGTTCTCACTGATAAGAGCAAGAACTTCGTCTTCGTGTTCCCACTCAAAACAATCCTCACCCAATTCGCAGCCAACGTTCTTGCAGATGTTGCAATAGTGTTCATCACAGAAAGGACGAGTTTTTGCTATGATAAGTGCTTCTTTCAACAGCTTTTTGGCTTCTTTAAGCTCTGTAAGCCATTCTGCAAGCTGTATATGATCTGCTGAACACTCCATACAGTTTCGGGATTCTTCGCCGGTAAGTGTATCGGCTTTATCTTGCAACGTTCTTGCCTGTTCTAAGCAGTGGTTTATAGCTTCATCTATTGTCATTTTTGCACTCTCCTTAATCAATAAAATTTCCTTTTTATCACTCATACCATTCGTCAGGGTCGTAATTGACGAGTGCTTTTTCCTTGCGTTCTTCGTCGTCTTCGTATCTGGCGAGCTTGATGTACCGAAGATCGTCTATCGGTACATCAAAGCCTTTAGCCTTTAGCCCAGCAGCGTTATGCTTCAGGGCTTCGGCTGTTTTCTGGTCTGTAAGTCGGTTCATTTTCCTGCTCCTTCCTGATTCGTTCGAGCTGCCTTTTTATTTTCTCGTGTGTGATCTCGTCAATTTCTTCTGGACCGAGCAGAATCCTGAGCTGAGAAGCTACTACAAGCACGTCGGCGAGTTCTTCTTTGATGTTGTTGTATGCTTCCGGCTTACCTCTCCGGAGCTTGTTCAAAGCGACTGTATATTCAGCCGCTTCTTCACATAACATATCTGCCTGAGACGAAAAGCCGTAATGATCTGCTATTATTTTCAATGCGTCGTTATAATTCATTGTTGTTCCCCCTTAGAACGGCACGTCACCGTCGCTGAGAATTTCTTCAAAGTCGCTTAAATTGCCGTAGCTCATAGCTGTCTGCTCTGCTGCCTGCTGTAGCTGCTGTGCGTATTGCTTGCCTGCTTCGTCGTTCACAGAATCGAAATGCGGACGCTGCTGCTGTTGCGGCTGCTGCTGGTTGCCTGAATTGTTGCCGTCGTTTTTACTTCCGCAGAATTCAACGTTTTCGACGAATACGTCTGTTGTATAGTGTGTTACGTCCGAATGATTTCTGTCGGTATAACTGCCGGTATGCAGCGTTCCTGTGAGCGCAATCATTTTCCCCTTGCTGAAATACCTTGAAACGAACTCAGCTGTCTGTCTCCAAGCTACGCAGGATATAAAATCAGCTTCGTATTGGTCCGTATCTTTGTTCTTGAATTTCCTGTTGACTGCAACCGTAAATCTACAAGAAGAAATTCCGCTTTGCGTCTGCCTGAGTTCTGGGTCGGCTGTAAGTCTGCCGATGATCTGTACACTATTCATTTTTTATCGCTCCTTTTATACTTTGCGTAATGTATCGTGTCAATGATTGCTTCAATCATTTCTGTCACGTCTGCTTGTTCTTCGAGTGTAAGGTCTGAAGGATTGCAGGCTACAATATAGCCTGTTTTTTCCTTCGTTCCTGCTTCCGGGCGATATGCCTTCAGCATTTCCTGTGCAAATGCAAAGTAATTTATATACACTCTGCTGACTTTTTCGGAAGCATCTTCGAGCTTTCCCATTCTGATTTGTTTTCCAAAAAGATCGAGACATTTTTCCTTGTTCCTGCTGAATATCTCGAATAATAGTTCTTTATCTTTCATCGTTTTCCCCCTTTTCAATATGCTGATGAATATATATCGCTTCGCTGTTTTCTCCGATGTTGTCTAATAGCCATTCGTCAGCCTTTTCCTTGCTTAGATGTACGTTGCGTACTCTGTACTCGTAGACGTATTCCCCTGCCGCTTCTTTGCTTCTGATACGTTCTTCGAGTTCTTCTGTGATGTAGTTTGCTTCGACAAGGTATAGATCGTAATTTTTTGCTGTGATTCCTTCCAGCGTTACCGTATCTGTCATATATATTGCCTTCTCAGCGTTCATAAACACTCTCCAGCCGGCGTTGTCAACATCGTGGTATAATTTGACCGGCGAGACTTTAAACGTCGTATACGAGTAAATACGACCGATTTCAAGCACGTCTATGTTGTGAACTGATACGCCACATTCAAGCAGATCTGCTGCCAGCCATTTGCAGCAGGCGAACCTGAGTGTCGGGCGTTCTGCTGCGAGCTTGCGAATTGTAGTCTTGTTGAAATGATCTCCGTGTATATGAGTGAGAAGGACGATTTTTAAGTCCTTGTAAATGTCCTTCAGGCTTCTGAAGGGAACGCCGCAGTCAAGAAGTATGATATTATTCAGGACAATGGCGTTTCCCTGCGAGCCTGTTGAAATGATATTATAATTCATCGAATGTTACGTCTATAGGCTGATCGTCCACCGGCTCTGCCTGCTTGATGATCTCAGGCTCAGAAGGTGCGGAAGGTGCTTCGGGAGCAGGTACATTCATTTCCTCTGCTTCATACATTCCTGATAAATCTTCGATGAAGGTTTCTCGTAATGCTCTGACCTTTGCGACCTTCTCGACCATTGTTGCACCCTTGCCAGCCCAATTACTGTTGAGCGTGCCGTCCTTCTTTTTGTTGGCAACCTCGTCAAATGATACGGAGCTATATGTCGGATATTTCCAGTTTTTTCTGTAGACTTTAGCCCAGCCGCCGACGAGCTTTTCTTCTGAGCTTAAATAAAACGTGCCTTTTCTCTCGATGATCTCGCCGGTTTCAATTGCCTGTACTATTACACCGGATTCCATTCCGTCATAGTCTGGGTGAATAATTGCACGTTTTAAGATTGCGTCTTTTCCGACGACGATTTGTGCCGGCTGATTGCCGAACTTTATGCAGTAGGCTTCCTTCAGGAAGGGATTCAGCTTGCGAGCCTTGCAAAGCTCTGTAAAGAACTTGAATTCAGGAAGCGTGATCGTGCCGGAATCTCCGACGATATACTGCTGCACAATGCTGGGTGTCAGCTTGATCTGCTCGCCGTTTACCTCGTAAATAACTGCGAGTTCTGCCTTCTGTGGGTTTTGGTTCTGATTACTCATATTCGTATTCTCCTTCGTTTAAGAATTTTTTCAGAGCGATTAACTGCTCTTTCGTTCCCTTGACTGTGAAGCGTATGCAGAATTTCTTTTCAGGTGCTGGTGCTGCCTGCTGTTCTGTCGGAGCTTCGACAGGTGCTGCTTCTGCTGCCTTGATTGCTTCCAATGCTGCTGCTGCCTTGATTGCTTCCACTCTTTGCGCTTCTGCGGCTCTTTTTTCGGCTTCTGCTTCCTGCCTTGCCTGTTCTTCCTGTACTGCCTTTGCACGAGCTTTAACGCCTGTTATAGCGTCTGAGACGTTCAGGCTTTTCTTGTACTCGACCAAGATTTCTGCTTTCAGGTCTGTGAAGGTTTCAATCAGTGCAAGATCAGATACGATTCTGTCAATAAATGTCTTTGCCTGCTCTTTCAGGCTTTTGAGACTTGCGGAAAGCGTAACGTTTATCCCTGCTTGTTCGTAGGTAACAAAAGCGATTTCCTTGCTTGCGAGATATTCTTCAAAATAGCTCTTGACTTCGGTCAGCTTCTGGTTTTTGAGTTCTTGTTCGACTTCATCAACCTTCTGCTTCAAATCCTTGTCAGCTGCTTTGTAAGCGTCCGAAATGCAGTCTTTGTAAACTGCTTCAAACTGTTCGTATGGAGATATAACAGCGTTCTTGACTTCTTTGCGCTTGTCTTCCCACGCCTTGAATTCAGCGTTAAGCTCTGCACGAGCCTTCTTGATTTCTTTTACAGTAGCTTCGGTGCATACCAGCTTCATTGCTGCTGATACTCTTTCAACGACCTGCTCTTTGATCTGCGCTAACTGCTGCTCGATTATAGGCAGCTGCTTTACAACGATGATCTCGTTACTCATTATTCATTCCCCCTGAGTTCGTAACATTCTCTGTTCCTGATGTACTTTCGGAAAGTATCTGAGATGTGTCGGGCGACTTCTGGTGTGCTGTCTCTCCTATGTACTTTGACTTTTTTATGCCGTTCGCTATTGTCGTATCGAATAAATACTCTACGCTATAGACTTTTCCACTTTTGCGGAAAAATAAAGCAAGTATCTTTTCAACCTCTGACAACTTAAATTCTGTGCGCCCTGAAAGTTTGCTGTAATAGGTGTTATTACTTATTTCAAGCAATTCCTGTATTTCGTGTTTAGTGATTCGGTTGCGTATCATTTCTGCACGCAAATTTTTGTAATACATTTTATCCCCCCTTTTGTAAAGCGGTAATTTTTACCACTCTTGCGTTAATATAACTATACCACTTTTCTGTGACGTTGTAAAGTATTTCTGCGTATTGTTTACAATTTATTAATAAATTGTTTACATTTGCGCTCGTTATCGTTTAAAATCATATGGAAAATATTATCATAAGGAGTTGGAAAAAATATGGATTTTATAAAGAACTTAGAGAAAAAAATGCAGGAAAAGAACTTGAACAAATCACAGCTTGCTCGTGGTATGGGCGTAGCTCCTTCGACTGTTAATTCGTGGTTCAATCGCTCTGCTGAGAATATTACATTAAAGACTTTGAGAAAGCTCGCAGACTTCCTCGAATGCTCGATTGATTCGCTTGTATATGGAGACGATAAAGACTTTGAGTTCGAGAGATTTTTTATGCAAGCATTAACTTCATATATGGAAAAGAGGAAATAAAAGACGATGAAAAAAGTGTTATTATATCTGAGGAAATCAAGAGACGACGAAAACGAAAGTAAGGAAGAAACGCTCGCTCGTCACGAACGTATGCTGCTGGACTATTGCAGCCGTTATGATCTGAGTATCGAGAAAATATATCGAGAAGTCGTTTCCGGTGAAAGTATTGCGGCACGTCCTGAAATGCAAAAACTTCTGGACGATGTTCAGGCAGGAGACTTCGACGGCGTTGTAGTTGTTGAGCTGGAACGTTTATCTCGTGGCAATCCGATAGATCAGGCAGAAGTCTTAGAGATATTCAAGAAGTCTGGAACGAAAATATATACCCTGAATAAAATATACGACTTCAGCGTTGACGATGATCTCGACGAAGAATTTTTTGAGTTCGGGCTTTTTATGTCTCGTAGAGAATATAAAGTTATAAAGCGTAGACTGCTGCGAGGAAGGAAGCAAGCCCAGAAGGAAGGATATTTCATCGGCTCAATCACGCCGCTTGGATTTGATAAGAAGAAGGACGGCAAGGGCTTTGTTTTATATCCTGATAAAAATGCAGATAAAATTATCACAATATTCGATATGTTTGTGAATCAATCCCGACCACTTTCAGAAATTCGTGACTATTTGATTCATTCAGGGCTGCGTCCGGCTCGTGCTGTTGAATGGACTTCAAGAAGGGTTCGCCAGATATTGGAGAATCAGAACTACATCGGCAATATAAAAGTTATGGGAGAATGGAAGGAAGGAAAGCACGACGGCATAATTTCTGCTGATGTTTTCAAGGCTGCTCAGGTAAAATTGCAGAATGATTTGCCGAAGGTCCGTAAACAATATCAAATAAAAAATCCCCTTGCCGGTATCTGTAAGTGTGCTATATGTGAACGCCCTTTGCAGCTATCTGCGAACGAATATGCCGGACGTACACCGATAAAATGCAGGACGACTAATTGTCCGACCGTAAGCACATATCTTGAAATTCTCGAACCGATGATCATTGAAGGAATTCAAGACGCTCTCGAAGGTTATCGTTTGGAGCTGGACGACCTGCCGACTACTGCTGCCAATAGGCGTGAAGCTCTGAAGAAGGAACGAGAAATATATTTGTCGGAGCTGGATAAAAAACAGGCAATGCTTGACAAGGCTTCCGAAATGCTCGAAATGGGCGTGTATACCGTCGAGAAGTATCTCGAAAGGGAAAATATACTACGAAAGGATATAGACGCATTACAAGCCAATCTGGACGCTCTGAGCGATACTTCAGAGCTTGAAGAAATAGAGAAGCTCGAAAACGCCGTGCCGATACTTGAAAAATGTCTCGATGAATATTGGACGCTCAATCCTGCTGAAAAAAACGAAATATTGAAGTCCTTCGTCGATAAAATACTGTATAGCAAATCTATCAAGAACAACTCACATCATAAAAACCTTGACGACGCAAATGTAGAAATATTTTTGAAAATATGATTGCAATTCAATCGGGGTGCTGTTATTATTGTGTTATGGCAAACAACGCCCTTCCGATTGATAGGTTGTGCAATGTTTACCATAGCAACAATGCGTAATAGCCTTAATTTTGGCTATTATGTAAATAGATTTTAAGGTAAAAACGGTGTATAATAATATTGTCGAGGTTCGAGTAGCAATGCTCGACTTCTCCATTGAGCTGAACCGAATGCGAGTTCAGCCGATAGGAATACGGTCATATATTGAGTAGCAGGCATTATATGACGATAACTTAATATTTGACCGTTGAAAGCCTTTGTACGAATTGAGCTGCTACCTTAATTCGTGCGAGGGCTTTTTTATTACAAGGAGCGTAAAAAATGGTAGTTAACGGAATTGAAAATGAATTGATAATAATAACAAAGCAGACGTTCGACGCTTTCCTGCGTTCGGACTTCCCTGCTGATCTGATAGCCTTATATAATTTTTATTATTATACGGCTAAATGGCAGGAGACAAATCAGCCTAAATGCACGACAGGATATACTGCAGAGGGCTTGAAGTGGAGCGAAGCAAAGGTCCGTAGAGCTAAAAAGGAATTAATGCAGCTCGGGCTGGTCGAAGATGTTCAGCAGAAAGTTAATGGAAAAGTGACCGGCTGCTTCATAAAGCTCAATTATATTCTGAAGCAGGAGACCGTTCACCACACTAACGATTTTTCACAGGGTGGAAATGAATCAAACCACCCTTACGATTTCCCACAGGGTGGAAATGTTCACAGGGTGGAAAACTTACAGACAAATGCTTTAAGTCCTAATAATATAAATGCTTTAAATGCTGATAATATAAATGCTTTAAGTTCTGATACTCTTGCGTCAGAGACTAACGCAAAACAAAATGATCTGAAGGAACTTGAAAAAGACTTCGAGGAAGTCTGGAAGGCTTATCCGAAGAAGCAAGGAAAAGAAGCAGCCAAGAAAGCGTATATAAAAGCTCGTAAGGCTGGTACATCAAATTGCGAGATAGTTGCAGGGCTTACACAGTACATAGCTTTTATTCGAGCAAATAATACTTCTGAGAGATATATCAAACACGGTTCTACTTGGTTCAATCAGAAATGCTGGCAGGACGATTATTCAATCAACCAATCTTCTGCCAATAATTCTACCAATAATACTATACCAACAGAGGACGACTACGACTTCGAGCGTGGCAGCTTCTGGAAATAAAAGGGAGTGAAAGAAAATGCACGAAAATAACTTTTCAAAGCTGCTGGAAGGAATTGCAGCGAGATCACCAATCAAGGAAATGGAAGGCGATTACAAAGGTCCAGACGGATTGATCTATTGCGGCAACTGTAGGACTGCAAAACAGGTCAAAATTGAAGTGAACGGCGTGCGAATGACACCGTTCTGTATGTGTAGCTGCGAAGCTGAGAAGTACGAGAAGGAAAAGGCAGAAGAAAAAGCGAGAGCCTTGAAGGAACAAATTGAGCGCAATCGCCGAGCTGGATTTCCTGAAGTACAAATGCAGCAATGGACTTTTGAAAAGGACGACCGAGCAAACGCAAAGATTTCTGATATATGCCAGCGATACGTTGAGAACTTCCCGAAAATGAAAGCCAAAGGCAAGGGCTTGATGTTTTTAGGCGGCTTCGGAACAGGCAAAACGTTCCTTGCTGCCTGTATTGCAAACGCTCTCCTTGATGAAGGCTTCAGCGTTCTAATGACTAACTTTCCACGCCTGATAAATACTATTCACGGTATGAGAGAAGGCAAGCAGGAATATATCGACAGCCTGAACAAATACAGCCTTCTCATAATTGATGATCTGGGCGTAGAACGTCAGTCCGAATACGTTGCTGAGATTGTTCAGAATATAATTGACAGCCGCTATCGTGCTGGGCTTCCTGTAGTGATTACGACGAATCTATCACCGAAGGACTTTACCGAGACGCAGGATATAGCGAAGTCAAGACTTTATAGCCGTATATCGGAAATGTGTTTACCCCTGATCGTAAAAGGTGTGGACCGTAGAAAAGCAAATGCAGCAGACAGCGACAGAGAGCTGGCTGATCTGCTTGGACTGTAAAAGGAAGGTGCGATAATGAATGAGTTCAAGAAAAAAGTTGCAGGTGTGGGAGCTTGTAAGCACCCAAAAGGCAGAGGAAAGTCGTCTTGCGAATTTACCATAGACAAAGTACGTTATTATTTCTGCTATGGATATTATAACGACCGAGGATTGCACGCTTCCTCCGACCTGTTGCCATATGCACGCACTTGCAATTCATATGATTTTAAGGGGGGAATATTAATGCCAGTAAAATTTGAAGTGCTGGGCGTGCCTGTTGGAAAAGGTCGCCCGAAGTTCTCTACGGTTAACGGTCACGCTGTTGCGTATACTCCTGCTAAAACTGCGAACTACGAGACGCTTGTAAGGCTGTCATATCAGCAGCAGATCGGTGCTTTTATGTTTGATAAGGATAAACCACTACGAGCGATTATACGAGCGTTCTTCCCTATTCCCAAGAGTGCCAGCAAGAAGAAGCGAGAACAAATGCGTGATCTGAGAATCCTTCATACGAAGAAGCCTGACGCAGATAATATTATAAAATCTGTTCTCGACGCTCTGAATGGTGTTGCGTATTATGACGATAGTCAGGTCGCCGAAGTGATGATCTCGAAGGCGTATGCGGAACAGCCGAAAGTTTTGATTGAATTGTGCGAGGTGGATTGAATGAAAGATATAATAAAAGAATCTATACCGTTTATATATATTTTGATTATGTGGTTTTTAATTGAAAGAAGGAATAAAAAATGAAGCGAGACGAATTACTTTTGAAAGCTGCTGCGAATATGCGCCGTTCCTGCTCTGCTGGTGTGATGATCGACAAGCGTGTTCTTCTGCTCCTGCTCCGGCTCAGAGCTGAGAAAAGAAAAGGACTTGACAAAGCTACGGAAAAGTGATATCATATAAGCGTCCGGAAAGTTCTCGGAATTGCTTTTCGGGTTTTGGTTTGAAAGCTCCTGCGATAGTGGGAGCTTTTTTCATATCCGTTTCCCCTGCTCCACTTTTCCCTTAATTGTATAAATTATATAAATGCTCAATGGGCTTTTTGTGCAAGTGTACAAATTATGCTTATTGAGCATATTTTTTTATCAAAACGCTTGACTTTGCTGCTCAATGGGTATATAATAAAGCCATAGAAACAAACCAAAGCCCGAAAGGAAAAAGGTGAACAGTTATGATGAAACAGGAATTTACAGAGCTTACAAAGTACACTCCTACTAATGAAGAATATCACTACATCGAAGAATCCTACTACGAAGCAGATACAGTTCTTAAATCTGAGTTCTGCAAACAGTGGCTGAAGGATAAGAAGTCAGGCAAGTGGGATATGGAATACAAGCTCAGAAAAAGACTTGACGAGCAGAAAGCTGAGTACGAAGAACAGCTCAGACAGAAGGAAGAAGACCTCTCATTTTACCGCACACAGTTCAAAATAGGTATGGAAGCCAGGAATAAGCTGAAGGAAATACAGAACATTCTGAAGTAAATAAACCAAGCCGAGCCGGACGGCTAAATCCGGCAGAAAGGCAGGAAGTTATGAAATATCCAACAGGAGTACATAAGTACCGTATAGAGGGCGAAGAAGTCCTCGCAGAGTATATGGGAAGGCAGAAGGGCTTTGAATGTTGCGTGTGTGGAAAAGGTTGCAACGCCTTCACATTCAATGTTTTCCACGCTGATACGATAGAGGATATAAACGACCAAGACTACGAAACGTGGGGATATGGTCCGTCACACATAAATGAAGCTGTACAGCTTATTGAGGAAGGAGACGAGGACTAATGAAAGAATATGTATTTGACGAGCTGGGATATTTTACCAAAGATTCTTGCGAGAGAATCAAGAAGGCTATGGAAGGCAGAACGTATATGAACTTTCATATCAGTTGGTCGAATTGTGCTGGCAATTGCACTTTGATAGTTGCTACGGACTACAACGATACAGAGGAACATATCAAACAGTTCTTCCTGTATGCTGCTTTATGTGAGATCGGCAGATAATATGACAAAGTGGTGATCTTGAACAATCACCACTTTTCTTTTTTGTGCAATCCTACAAATTGTACTCAATGAGCAAAAAAACTTTCAAAAAACTATTGACATTTATGCTCAAAGGGTATATAATATAATTACAGAAGGCAAGGAAAGCTGGACAGCAACAAATCCTCTGGATTGAGCGCAGCGAGCAAGCCTGATAAACCAAAACCAAACCAAAACCGAGAAAACGAAAGGACGAGAAAAAATGATTGAAATTTGTTTAACTAACTTAGGAAAATACAACGAAGGCGAGCTGATCTATTCACGACTTGTGCTTCCTGCTACTACTGAAGAAATTCAGACAGCTTACGACGAGATCGGAGTTGCAGACGGTACTATGTACGAGGAAGCCTTCATCAGCGACTACGAGACAGACATAAACGGACTTGAAATAAGAGAGTACGCAAGCATTGATGATCTGAACGAGCTTGCAGAAGAACTTTCAAACCTTGACGAATATGAGCTGGAAGCCTTCGGGGCAATGCTTGACGCTGGGCTTGATACTGATGAAGCACTTCAGAAGGTTCAGGACAACGAATACAGATTGTACGACGGCTGCTATTCTATGGCAGAGGTCGCTGAAATGTACGCAGACGAAACAGGGCTGCTGTCTTCAATGCCGGACGATCTGAGAATGTACTTCGACTTTGAAGCATACGGCAGGGATATGGATATCAACGGACACTTCATTGAGACTGATTCAGGAATAGTTGAGATTATAAGCTATTAATACATACAATGCTTCTGAGAGCGTCCACAATGCGTTGTGAGACGTTCTCAGATGTATAGCAATATAATTACTATGTCAAACTTACAACGGCTTTAAACGGCAATTATGAAGGGATTGAAACGATTATGCTAAAATGTATTTGTTACCATTGTAAAAATAGGGCGATAGGCTGTCACAAGTTCTGCGATAACTACAGGGCGTACCGCAGGCAGCTGGAAGCTCTGCAAGCTGAAGAAAAGCGAGAAAATGAAAGCTCAAAAGCGTGTCTCAATACATATTTCAGGAATAATTTCAGAAGGAAGTGAAGGCAATGACAGCGTTAATTCAGTTCAGTTTATGGCTGTTCGTGTTGTATAGGCTGGATAATATTCTCACCCCGAAAATAGAGATTTTCAAAAAGCGAATAAAGCTGAAAAGATCAGCGAGAATGTATCACCGCTTATCTGAAGCAGCCGACAGCGATTATAAATCCGGTTTTTTCTATGGGAAAGCTAAACTATTCGAGCAGAAATTAAGGGAAACGAGGTATTTTGATTATGAATGAAAAGAACGCTATTCGAGAAGCACTTGACAAGCACGGTATACGAATGTCAGAGTTTGCACGAGCTGAAGGCATACCGCTGAGAACGTTTCATAATTGGTGCTATGGAGAACGTAAACCAGCTCCGTATCTGGAACGCTGGTGCATTGAAAAAATAGAACAGTATGCAAAGGAAAAGGCAGCCGAATAGCTGCCTTTTTTTATTGCTTTTTTGTTGTCTGAGTGCCAAAATAAAAGCCTATAATCATAACGTAAATTGTTTTGAAGGTTTCAGACACTTCCCTGCCTGATATACTGAGATACGCCATAACGCCTGTGAGCGTCAGCGTGACAAGAGATTTCACGTCAATGAGCTTGCATAACTTCTCTTTCATTTATCTCTCCTTTCAAGGTCTTCGAGCCGATGATTAATAACCTTGATCTGTTCTTCGACTACTGGCATACGTTCAGCAAAATGGTTGTGCCGGTTGACTTCTGCCGCCAAGTTGTCAATCTTGGTGTCGATTACTGCCTGATGTGTTTCGAGTTTGTGCGATATTTCCCTGCCGTTTGCTTTGGTTGTGATAATAACGCCGCCGATTGTTGCTGCTGCTGATATTACGGCGATGATGATTGAACTATCCATTTTTTCTCCTTTATGTAGCAGGTTCGTCTGCTATGTAGTTCGTGACGCTTGCGAATGATGATGTTTTTTTCACGATATAACCGTGCAGAGTTATTGCTTGAATTGTTCCAATATAGGCGGCTGAGTTAGTGACCTTCAAATTAAGTCCTGTTCTGCTGCTGTAATTAAATACAGGTTCGAGTGTCAAATCAGATTCCTTTACTATTCCACTCGATACTAATGTCAGGAAGGTGTTGCCACTCCAAGTGCAGCCGGAGCAGGACATTCCACCTATTTCTGCGCCAACGTGATTGCTGTTGTTTGTGGTGATCTGAGCAGTCAGCCTGTATGCTTTCTCGTATGCGTCAGGTATTGTGATTCCGTTGAAAATGCCTTCAATAAGTCTGTAGTCGTATGCACCGAGCAGCGACACTGTTCCTGCTGTAGCTGTGAAGTCGTATCGGTCGTAAAGCTGCTGCGAGCCTATATATATAACGTCGTCGAGTGCAAGCCCTTGCGATTCAACGCTATCTGGTTTCGTAGGAAAGCAATTGAAGCCTGTAGAGCTTTTCAGCCTGTCAAAATATACGATTGGCATACCCTTCTGAACTGTAATATTATACGTCGTTGACGCTAACCGGTCAGAAACGATGATCTTTACGTTCCAGTCGTATAGGTTGTCAAGCTGTATTGTCGTATCAGTATTTGCAGGAACGTTCACAAGCGTGCTGTATGCGCTCTCAGACGTTTTCTTGTGCTGCTCTGATATAGTTACACTATTTTTGCCAGACAAGGAAGAAACGGTCGGAGAAACGTTCAGAACGGTATCTGTATAGAAATTATTTTCACGGCTGCACGATATTACGGCGTATGGCTGCTGCCAAGCTTCAACGGTGATCTGCATTGACTTTGTTACACTGTTGCCCCTGCTGTCAATAGCCTTGACGGTTGCAGAAATATTACTTGAAACGTCGAGAACGCCCCAGCTCATATTTCCTGCTGCTGCCTGCTCCCTTGTAACGCCGTTGATCGTGACTTGATACTTCGTTATCGTTGCATATTTCTGCGGTGTAGCTGCTGGAATAGCAATCGTCAGGCTGCTCTGCTTTTGAATGATCTTTTGATCGTTTCCGGTAATAGCTGTTGTCGTGCTGTTGCTATCCTGATACGTCGGATTTGACATTGTAGGCGTAGCGTTTACGATTGTCATTGTTCTGGTTGCTGTCTCGTAGAAGGTCTGCCCCGATATTACAGTCTTGATGTAGAATATCACCGAGAGCGTGTTCGAGTTTGGTGCTGCTGCTCTGAGGACGTTTCGTTCAGCTTCTGTAAGATTGAACGTATACGACGTTCCTGTCTTCGGTATATCTCTGTATGATATATTGTCGGTGCTGCCTGTAAGCGATATACAAGCCTGTAAGGTTGTAACGCTATTTCCGGCAGAGTTCTGATAGCTGATCGTCGGATTTTCAATATCAGTAAAGTTTGGTGCGGCTGTGATCTTTGCCGCCCTTGCTATTTGTGGCAGTGTAAATGTTCCAGAGCCTGAGCAGTTGACAGCTACTGTATAAATACCGGCTTCAGCAGACGCAGAAAACGTCTTATTTCCGGCAGTATCGTGCGTCATAGTGAAATTACCTGAAGCAACAAGAGTGCCGTCATATAACTGTATTCTCGTTGATGATGAATACACCGTCGAGCCGTTTATAACGACTTTGAAATTGCCTGACCTGTACCAGCTCGACTGTGCTGTTCCTGCTCCCTTTAAGGTCCAAGCAATTGTCGTTGTATTGTTGGCTACACTCTGAGAAGACACCGACCACGAAAATGTCAAGTATCTGCCTTGATAGCCTGTCGTATTAAAGCTGCCGGAGCTTGCCATTTTATCACCCCTTTAATTCGTAGATACAAGCCCGATACCGTCGTTTATTACGGTTGTGCCGTCTGTATCGTATAAAGTTATTGGAATAAATCTCACCTTGCTACACAGCGTTATTTCTTCTTCAACGACAGATTTTTTCATATGGAATTCGTCTTCAGACACCCAGAAAGTTAGATTTCCGTCAGAATCATAACCGGCAAAGCCGACGACTGGATTCATAACGAGATATGTTCCGTTTGTACCGTAAAGAATAACGCCGTCTTTGTCAAACTTTCCGATAAGTGTATTAGCTTCGTTGTATATCTGAATCTGACCGTATTCGTTGAGATTTGAACCGAGCTTTAACGTGCCGCCTTTGATAAGATCAGCAGTCAAATTAATAACGTTGATTGCCTGCATATTAAGTGTGCCGTCTATGGTCCAAGCGGACGTAAATGTTCCGTTGATTCCTGAAGTAGAAAAGCCAATACCGGCAGAATTGATTCTCATAACGTTGGTTGCTTCTTCTTTTGGAAGTTTATCAACAATAAGTATCTGGTCGCCCTGATATATGCAGTAAGAGCTTCCGAGTGCGTTCCATATTTTGTCTGCTGCCTGTGCAAGTTCTTCTGAAAGAATTACGGCAAGTTCTTGATCTCGCTGCGTGATCTGCTGGCTCGTGCTTGCAGATACACTTGACATAAGGTTTGACAGCTTTTCTTTTGAGTTGCCGAATTCAACCTGTATGAACTTTTCAAGAATAGCGTCATACTCGAAGGCGATAACGTGTGTTGTCAGGCTTATTCCAAGCCCTTCATCAATAACGTCTATTGTATCGCCAATATCTGTTATTCTTTCGATATTTGCCTTGACGGTATAATTTATCTTCGGTACACAGTTGGCGGTCAAATACGCCGTTGCCTGCTGTCTCAAATCCTCTTGCAGCCTGAATTTGTATGCGTCGTCAGTTTCCCCTTCTGCCTTTTCGATTTCCTGAGTGAATGACACCGTTTTTGTGTACGGCAGGGCGTATTGTGTATCTGAGTATAGATATATTTCGTCAAGCAGCAAACCGTCTTTTCCGACCGGCAGGAGCTTTGTTACGACGTTGTTCCAATCTTCGGTTTTCTGGATTTCCTTCAGGTTTTTTCCATACCTGATTGTAACGCCGTTGTCAGCTCCGATTGATGATCTTATTGCAATAATATTATTATCTCGTACAAGGTGACCGCCCCAACGTTCCAGAACAGTGTTTACGGCTTCATTTAACGACTTTCGCACGCACCTGAATGAATTTATACTCGTAACGTCTGAAACGGTTGTAAATGGGCTTGTATTGTCTGTAGCAGCGTTCAGGTGTTCCAGTGCTTGGTTGCAATTCTTGTCAACGACGTTTGAATCCTGAATCAAATAATTCTCAGAATCATAATAACGGTGCTTTGCCTTGACTTTGATTTTGTTTTTATTGATCTCAGGATTCAGGAAGCGGAAAGGCTGCTCACCTGTAGGAGTAGGACAAACAACGATTCTGCCGTTCTCAATATACTCAGCGTATTCTGAGCTGCACTCAATCTCTGCGTAATACTCGCCGTTATCCCTTTTGTGAATCCTGCATTTTGTAGCCTGAAGGATTTTATCGCCGTTGCTGCTGTATTCGGTGTCGGTCTGTCCGAATATTTTTATCACGAATTATCACCCCTGCTGCTCATAATGCTCAGACATAAATGTGGTCCAGCCTGCCTGATCATTTGTATAAATACCGGCTACACAGTCAGAATAATATGACATTATCAACGAAGCGTCTTTACTGCTGATTATTCCGTCACGGTTGCAGTCTGCCAAATCTTCCTGCTCAGGTGTAAGTCCTGAAGGCTCGCCGGAAGCAATATTCATATAGGCTGTTAATACCATTGACGAATCAATCGAATTGACTGTTCCGTCGTCGTTGATATCTGGATAAGGGAATGTCGGAAGCACAACAGGCGGTCTTGTAATATCAATTTCAAGATGTAGCTTTCCGATTGCTATTGTATAAACGTCGTCAGCGATATTGAGCTGTATATCGTAGTAGTAATAGCCGGGAACAAGATCGACGGTATCTTCGGGCGCAACTCGTAGTATAAATACGTTTGGAGCAGGTGAAACAACTGCTGTCTTGTTCTTCTGGAATACATATGCGTTATCGGTTGCTGAGTGCTTCAGCGAGAAGGTGATCTCGAAGTCGTCACTTGTAGGGTCCAACACTGTATCTGCTTCAATTTCAAACTGAATGTTAAGAGTGTCACCCCTTATTGTATCAATATTCATATATTACCTCCAAACTCAAAAAATCTTATGAGTGCCAAAATAAACGCTGCTCACTGTTGTATTTCCAAAAAATATTTTCTGTGCTTGATTATTACCGTAAAAAATATTTGGATTTACTACAGGCGGTTCTGGATTCAGAGCAGGTACACCTATCATCAATCCGACGTATGGTCTGCCACCGTTTATACTTGGATTTATTCGCCAGAATGTAAACGGTGAATCACCTACGAACGGCGTGCCGGGTGCTGTGATTGAATCCGTATTAACAGGACGGTTGCCTTGCATTATCCAAGCCATATTACACCACCTTTATGTCTGTATCGGGAATCCCAGAGCGGCAAGCGCTGACGCTGTTGATAATGTTGTGCTATCAACACCAATACAGCCTGTCGGGATATCGCCGGAGTATAGTTCATTGTTGATAAGAATGAGCTGGACTGTGCCGCCCTGTGCATCGTTTACGCTGATCGAACCGCCTTTTTCGACTTCTATGACGCTATAATGCGACTGAGCTGTTAGCGTTACACTTACAGCATTGGCTATTTCACCGGTCAGATAAGAATTCTCAAGGCGCACCCACAGTGTACCGCTTGCCGAAATGCCGTTTCTGTCGATATGTGTTATGTTAATTCTGCAATCATACAAAGGTCCAGCGTAAGCATAACCATAATAATTGAGATAATTAAACAGATTATAACTGCCGACAATATCAAAGTTAAACGCACAGCTATTATAGATTGAACTATGCGTATTTGCAACGTCACCGAATACGGTATGTGTGCCGCTGTTGCCTTTAGCTCTGCCAGAAAAAATACATTTTGTGTATGTTACACTGGCGGCTGTCGTATCAATAAATGATACATTTTCAACGTTTATATTTAATATTGCAAGCTGGTTAACGGTCACGGCTGTGGAATTTGCAAATATATCAACTGTTGTACTTGCTAAATTTATAATCGTTCCACCATAGCCGTTAATGCTGGCACAGTTTATTTCAATTGTGGAAGTAACGCCGTTCGGGAATCCGTCTTGACTATTTGCGTCAAGTTTGAACGTGTTTTCGTAAAGGTTTGACAGCTGGTTTGCCTGAACATTAGTTTGAACAATTCCGTTACTATCCAAATATAGTTTATCGGGGTTGACCTCGGTGTCGCTTGTCTTTTTTATATACGTTGAACTATGTGGGAATTCGACTTCAGCTCCTGCTGTTCCAATGGCAGTTATAAAGTCAAGCCAGCTATAAACTGTAATTACAGCCATTTATTCACCCCCAATAATAAAATATAATGCGTCAGCTTCGATTTCATTGTTTTCAACGAGATCATCATATTCAGCCTGAGTTAATGTATAGGCGTTACGAATAGTAGGGCTATGTATAACACCGGAGATATCTCTCGCAATTGTTTTCATTCCTGCCGTAATTGTCGTATTAGGTTTCACAATGCTATATTTTGTAAGTTTCACGTTCATTATATCCACCTCGAATAGTTCTTGATGTAACACCGTGTCACGCTGCCTGTGAACTTGATATTATTAAGACCGACAGGCAAATAGAAATTGTCGTAATTTCCTGTAACAATTCTGTTCTTCAGCGTAGTTCCTTTGTAGGCTTCGAGAGCTTCGGTGTCGATTGTGATGTTGTCATTAACTCCGAGATCAATCGAAAATACCTGCGAGCCGTTCAGATATATTCCACAAGTATTTGAGCCGTAGAGAGTGATCGCAGGCTTCGAGAAAATATTGCCGCTGTTGTTGATCTGGATTTCTGTATTATTTTTCAGCAGAAATTCTGTATCGCCTTCAGCGAGTGAATATTTGAACGGCTGGACGTGCAGCGTAACTGTTGCCTGCCTGAAGCGTATCAGCCTTTCAAAGTTGATTGCTTCAATTATCTGGTATTTATAATATTTATCGTCTTCATTTGAGAACGTGACAGTTCCTTCGCTGTTGAAATACTCGATAATTTCGTTGATGTTGAATTCACCATACAATCCGATTTTGACCTGCTTATCATATGCGGAATATCCGAGCTTCGTCACGATATCTCCGTCACGTCCGTCTATAGTTTCAATTTGTGTGCGTATCTGCGGCTTAGTGATAGAGGGCAACGCCTGAATCATTAAGCCTTCTATCTGGGTATTTTTTACGCCGTTTAGAATAATATAACTCATATATTGCCCCCCTTATGTGTAGATTGCGTCAGCGACTGTTCTCTCGACGAATCTTCCCATTTCGTCTGAATCCATTTCGACCTTCATTTCTCTTAGAGCTTCTTTGAAAGCTGAAATAATACTACGATACTGCACGCCCTCGTCAACAGCTCTGGGTGTGTCAATACTGCTTGCCAAGCTGCTTCCGTAGCTTGCCTGACTGCTTGCAGACGTAACAGCTTCTCTTATCATTTCCATAAGTGCTTCAGCTCCTGAGACAACTTCAGGTCCAGCTTCACCTGCTCCAAGAAGTCTACCACCCTGCATACCGAATATTGTTGGAGAATCCAGCAGCATAGGATTTTTCATAGCTTTGGCGTACCATTCAATTGAGAAGTGAGGAACGGAAGGCGGTCGCAGACTGAATTCACCGACGATATCAATGTGCGGCAGTTTCAGATCTGGAAGTTTCCACTCGAAGTCGAAAAAGCTCTTGATTTTATCAATGGCATTTTTCACTCCTGTCTTAGCGGCTTCAATAGGTGTCGTGATAGCTGTTTTAATACCATTCCAGATATTTGTTACGGCAGTTTTAAGACCTTCAAAGACGTTCGTAACTGTGCTTTTGATTCCGTTTACAGCGTTTCCTGTTGCTGTTTTAGCGGCTTCAATAGGTGCCGTGATAGCTGTTTTAATACCATTCCAGATATTTGTCACGATATTTTTAAGAGCTTCAAACACGCTTGTAACAGTTGTCTTTATAGCGTTGACTGCTTTCTCGATAGTGTCTTTTATTGCCGTTATAATTTTCGTTATAGTGTCTTTGATAGTTCCCCATATAGTGCCGACAAAATTCTTGATTGCACCGAAGATATTCTCGATAGTTCCTTTTATACCGCTGGCAATAGTTTTAACGGCTTCATAAGCGGCTGAAAGTGCAGCCGATATTCCATTCTTGATTCCTTCCCAAGCACTCGTAACAAAGTTTTTGAGCGTTTCAAAAGCAGATACAACGATATTGATTATTGCCCCGACTATATTCTCAATTCCTGACTTGATACCGTTGCAGATATTTCCCACAACTTCAGAAATTTTCTTGAATCCGGCTTCAAAAATGTCTTTGAATAGTCCGAACATTTTAGTATAATATTCCTTCAAGCCGTTGAAAAGCTTCACGAATATGTCTTTGAACTTACCGCCCCAAGATGTGATATTCGGCAAAGCTGAGAATAAGCCGACTGCAATACCTTTTACGATTTGTGGCGACGCTTTTATTAGTGCTTTCGTTATCTGTGGTATTGCCTGAAGAATAGCAGAGAAAAGCGTTATCGAGCCTTCTATAATCAACGGTATACCCTGAATCAGTCCGTTGACAATTCCTTCTATGATCTGCGGCAGGTTGTCTGTGATAGACTGAATTATTTCAGGAAATGCTTCAACGATTCCGTTGAGAAGTTGAACAGCTCCGTCAATGATTAAAGGAAGTCCGTCAACGAGGGCTTTCACTAAACTGTTGATTAACGTCGGAAGGGCTGCAACTATTTTCTTGATAACGTCAGGAAGTGCCTGCACGATTCCTGAGAGAAGGACAATCGCTGCATTGATGATCTCAGGAACGCTGTTTATCAGCTTGTCAACTATGCTGAGTATTATATCAGTTATCTTTGGAAGAAGCGTCGGTGCAGCGTTTCCAATACCGATTGCGAGCTGCGCTATGATCTGCACACCAGCGTCAATGAGCATTGGAAGCATTGACAGCAACGTGTCTGCTATTTGTGGAACAAGATCAGATACGACTTTGATAAAATCCGGCAGCCCTGTTGATATAGTTTCAATCAGTCCTTCAATGCCTGTAAGAAGCGCAGGTGCAAGCCCTGATATAATATCCGGTAATTGTGCAGCCAAAGCCTTTGCGACCTGTGATATACCTTCAACAAGACGTGGAGCTGTTGCAATAACTCTGGGTATTATATTCTCAGCAACGGTTGTGATCGAATCAACGAGATTTCCGAGAAGTGCGTCAAAATCTGAGTTCTCGTCAGCCATTCCTGTAAGGAAGTTCTGCCAAGCACTTGACATCATACCGATTGAGCCTTGAATCGTCGAAGCTGCTTCTCTTGATGTAGTGCCAGCGATTCCCATTTGCTTCTGCATAACGGAAATAGCATTGACAATATTGCTGAAGCTCATATCAGTGCCGTCAACCGTTATGCCGAGTTCCTTTTGTACGTCTGTGAGCTTTGAAGCGTCTGAGATAAGACGAGCCATTTCTTCTTTAGTGCCGCCATATCCCAATTTCAGATTGTCCAACATTCCGTAGTTCTGCTTTGCGAAGCCCTGATACGCATTCTGTATGGAAGCTATGTCAGTTCCCATTTTGTTTGCGTTATCTGACATATCCGTAATTGCTCTGTCTGCGTATTTTGCTGCCTTGACTGTATCGCCGTCAAGTGATGATATAAGCGAAGCCGAGAAGCCTGTAACGGTTTCCATATATTCATTTGCGCTCATTCCTGCTGTCTTGAAAGCCTTATTGGCATTATCAATAACAGTCTTCTGAGCTAATTCAAGTGCGCCGTATTCGCTCTTGACTTCTGAAACGGATTTGCCGACAGATTTTGCGTATTCTTCAATGCTCATTCCCTGAGTACCAAAGAGAGTTTCTACACCGCCGACAAGCTGCTCAAACTCTGCGTAATTCTCAACGCACTTCTTTGTCAGTACGGTTATGGCTGTACCTGCTGCGGCTGCCGATACGACCATAGTTTTACCAAGTGCGCCAGCTACTTTTCCGAGCTTTTCTGCAAGTCCGCTGTGCTTTTCTCCTGCCGCTTCTGCTGCGTCTCCGTCTGTTTTTAATGCTGAAGTATTCTCGCCGAGTGCTGAAGTTTCATCGTTCAGACCTTTTTCAGCTGCTTCGATAGCCTTCTCATTGTCGTTGATCTCTCTCGTTGTCTTATTGACTGCCGTCTCAGCTTTGTTCAGCTCTGTCTGCCATTTCTGGACCGTAGTCGAATACTTTTCATTCTCAGCGTTTGCACTCTCTAAACCTTTTTCACATTCCTTGACACTGTTTTCAAGTCTCTGAATTTCTTCAGCACTTGCTGTTGTGCTGTTCTTGGCGGCTTCAAGTGCTTTTCTTGCGTCTTCTAATTTCTGCTGCCAAGATTGCACAGAACGAGAGCTTTCGTTATACTTTGATTGAGCTTCAGAAAGCATTTTACTTGCCGCCGTAACTGCTTTCTGCTGCTCTGTGAGCTTTTTATTAAGCACTTCATTAACTGCTGTAAGAGATTGCACCGACTTTTCGCCTTTTGCAAACTGTGATGATACTTTCGCCATTTCAGAGCCTACAACAGCTAAACTGTTTTGAATCTGCTTCAGGGCTGCTCTGTACTCCGATTCGCCTTGCAGCTTAATAGTGCCGCCAAAAGCCATAGCACCACTCCTTCCTTACTTTATCCAATCTTCATCGTCGATTGATTCCTGTTCAAGTTTGGCATAAGTTTTTTTCTGTAATAACAAGCATAATTCTATGTCAAAATTCTGCTTATATGCTTTGTAATATCTATTGAATTTTCGGACGGTCATATATCCGATTTCTTTCTGAGTAAATCCCATTTTCAAGCCGATAATATAAAACCACTCAAATTCGATTTCTGGACTTATTTCATCATCTGAGTGGATTATTCGTTTTTTGATTCGTCTTTATTGGCTTTGGAGATAGCTTCACCGAGCTTTGTTCCTATGTTTTCAAGTCCGAGCTGAGTTATCATTCTGCCGACCTGCTTACGAGTAAGAGGTTTGCGGTCAGTTCCGTTCTGCTCGTTGCTTATGTCGATACCTTCATTCAGCATTTCTGTGAATCCGAATATAATAGCCTTTGCGTCTGCTTCGCCCTTCATCGGTGATGTAAGTGCAGTCCACTTGTCAATAGTTCCGTATTCTGTCTGTATTGCTTCCATTACGTTAAGATCGAAGCATAAAAGATATTTCTCGCCGTTGAGTTCTAACTCGGTATAAAAATCTTTCATAAATATTCTCCTTAAAATTTTGTTTATGGGCTGAGATTTCCCCCAGCCCATTTTTTATTATGCCTTGTAAGCGTATGAAATGTAGATCACTGCACCGTTGGCAGGAGCTTCATCAAATGTCAGCGTCGTTCCAGAGACGCTATACGCAGTTGTAGCAGCTCCATTGACTGTAACAGTAAATATGGTTGCCGGTGCGTTTGTCAGCGTAAATGCAGCGGTTGTGCCGTCTCCTGCGAAGGTATTTGCTGCTACAGTCTGACCGAAGCAGCCTGCAAGATAAGCGAGAGCGTCAGCGTGTGAAGTGAATGTTTTCGTCTTGCTCCACTGACCGCTTGCGAGTGTTGCGATAGTTCCTTCTATCTGCTGAGTACCGAACTCGGTTGTCTCTCCGTGCGTGTTGCTTTCCTGCGAAGGTTCTGCGAACTTGACCTTTGAGAGAAATTCAACTTTGAAAAGGCGTGCGCCGTTCTTCAGCTTGTTGATAATTCTGCCGACACCCACATACGGAGCTTCGTCGTTCTTGTTCCTGATCATTTCACCTGATACTGAATCAATCTCGTGTCCAAGAAGCGGTGCGAATACTGTATCGCCGTCGTCGTCAACGGTTAATGTAACTGTACCGGCAGAGAATGTGTTGTCAGTCTCTGCGATAGCGTCGTCAGCGTAAAGCACTGCACTGTTGTTGGTAATACTTACGTTCGCAGATACGGCTTTACCGAGTGACTGCATAGCACCGTAAGTAACGGTTTCACCAACCTCTGAGAGAACACCCCACTTCAGGTTATTCAATCCGATTTTTGCCATAATTTTTAACTCCTTTCAATTGCAAAGCATAACGTCTTGTGGTAATATCCGGTATCAGGTTCATACATTTCTGGTGAATCCTGAGAAGGAACATACGAAAAGTTGTTAGCTTGCATAATTGCTTTGATTGCTTCGGCGATAGCGTAATAATTTCCCTTTGAATAGATATCAAAATCATAATAGGTGATATAATTCTGAATCGTATCGTCAGCTGAAAAAACGTTGCTATTGCCTGTCGGCGTATATGTTACATAGGGCTCGCCGTGCCCCAAGTAATGCAGATATTTAACAGGGATTTCAACGTTATTGACTTTGAAGCCGTTGAAAGCTGCTTGAATGATCTCATTCATATTAGTCCTCCGGAATATATCGTTTTTGAGCTTCTTCCATAGCTTTTGTTATGGCTGCTTTATTGAACGACTTTCGCATAAATGGCTGTTTAGGAAAAGGCTCACCACTTCGACCGTATTCAAACACGTTGGCTACAAGCGGAGCAGGTGTTTTCTCTCCGTTTTCATTTCTGAAATAACCAGCGAATCCGACCTTGACATTGATTGAATCGTCGGAAGGTGCTTCGTAAGGTTTTGTCGATGATAAACAGTTCATAATAGGACTGCTTTTCATTCCTGCTGGTGCGTTTGATCTGATACGTTCAAGAACTGTCGCCGCCCCCGCTTCGACCATTGATTTCATCATTTCTGGTGTATCTTTTTCGAGCTTTTTAACCTGCTCGATAAGTTCCTTCGGTATTTCAAACTTTGCCTTTGCCATTAGTGCGTCACTTCCTTTGCCTGAATTTCAAGCTCAACGTTTGCTTCGTCTACGTTGTTGAGATATTCAATCGTATAGGTTTTACCCCTGAATCGAATTTTCATATCCCTGTTAATCTCTGTTATAGGATAGCGAATTGTGAAGTTCGTGTACGCCTTCTCAAAATCGCTGTTAGCGGCTATCAGCGTAAAGCCTTTAGTTGTCTTTACTGCTGCGTATGTCGTTAATACAAGCGTTTCTGACGTTGTTTGAAAGCCTTGTGCGTCTGTATTTACAGTTTCGCTGTATATTTCAATTCTTTTGTTATACTTTCCGGCATTTTTCATAGTAAATTTACCGAGTGCATACCGAGAATTGTTTCAACTGTGTTGTTCAGATCTTTGCTATCAACGTACAGCGTTCTATTATCCCACATATCTTGGCAGAGAATATACACTACGATGATAAAATCTTCGTGTTTGTCTATGCCTTCATTGTCAAGCCCTGTATAGCTTCGGATATAAGCTGTTGCAATAGCAATTGTCTGCTGAATGAAAGCGAGATCAGTTTCAGTTGTCTCTGTTATTCGGCAATAATTTACTATGTCATTGACTGTAATATCACTTACCTTCACGATTCGCACTTCCTTTCGTTATATTTTGTTTGAGCTTATGAAGAAGGTTCAACAATCTTCAGCTCGTATGTTGCCTTCTGGAAGCCGTCAGCCCACAGCGTAAATGTGTTCTTTGACTTCTGAGAGTTATCGCCAGCAAGTACAAGATCAGCAGCGACCCAGCGAACGAAATATCCTGCGTCGTTAAGTCCTACGCTCTGAGCTTCAGTTACGTCCTCTGCTGTGAGCTTTGCGCCGTTATAGTAAAGGTCCGTAATTGCATTAGTCCACGGACGAACGCCAATTCCGAGCCACTTATGAACGCCCCAGCCGTTGCCGCCGTTGAAGTCTTTTAATGCGCTGACCTTCTTTGAAAGTGTAATTGTAATTACGTTACCTGATACAGAAACAGAAGAAATGTCGTTCGTGTTTGCCTGCCTGTTTGCGTGACCTGCGACCGTATCGTTTATTTCCTTTGTGACTGTAGGTGCAGCCCATTCATCGGCTGTCATAAGTCCAGCGTTTTTAAGCTTGACAAGAAGGTTATTCACTGCGGCAATTGCGTCTGTTCCGCTTGTACCTGTTGCAGCTGCCTGATTAGGTATAACGCCTTCTGCTCCTTCGTCAAATACGAGCTTGCCGCCGATGTGAGTAACGTCGCCGCCCTGCTCAGTATAATTCTTTGTATTATACATTATTTTTTCTCCTTTCATACTGCAAATGCAGCGGTTATTTTTGAATGAAAATATAATTTTATAAAATTAGTCATCCCATATAACAGTCGCATTTGTAGCGCCCCATGGTGCACCGGATATACTGTCTTGTGGCTTATGAATTCTTATAGTTGTAATATTTGTACAGTTGCCAAATACTTGATTGCCCATTGATGTTATTGAACTGGGTAGTTCGACATATGTTAGGCTGGAGCAGCTGTAGAAAGCACGATAACCCAACGTTGTTAGACCGTTTGGAAATATAAAATTCTGTAATTTAGAGCATGAATCAAATGAACGTGACCCTATCTCAACTAACGAATTAGGCAAATTCAAAGTTTCTAAATTTGAACACTGATAAAATGAAAGGTTACTAATGGTTGTAACGCCTTCTGGAATTGTAATACTTTTAATCAACGTTTTATAATTTGTACCATAATCAAAATCTGTTACAGACACAAATTCAGAACCACTTGCCACATTAACCGTAACGCTATTATTTAGTGTAGTATCGTAAGTGCCATTAGCAGTTATTTCCGTAGGTCTTGCAGTCTGAGCGACAAGAGCACCACCGCTTACTATCTTACCCTCGTCAGACGAGGTGTACTGATTTGTTATACTTGCTATATCAGCCGCAAACTCTTCTAAACCGTCACCGCTTGCAACAGTTCCGCCCTTTGCGGTTATGGCACTGCCAATAGCTGTTTTAGCTGCTGCAACTCTATCAACTGCCTGTTTAAGTGTACCCATTTACAGCACCCCCTCAAGAGTAGTTATAGCATAGCCGACCTGTTCGGAAAGCGTTGAAATGTTAGTTTTATTCGTTGTGATCTGCTCAACGTCTGTTGCTGTAATGCCGGAGTTCATAGCTTCGAGCTGTGTTTCGGTTGGTGTGAAGCCACCACCACCGCCGCCTGATATTATACTTTCATTGAGCTGTGCGAGCAAATCTTCGATACGACTTTCTGTCTCTTTTTCATACAACTTTTTTTGTAATGTCGTATAGAGAATATCCTCGTCTCTGCTCTGTGCAGGCGGTTCAAATTTTATTCCTTCAGTAGCCATATCGTTTAGCTCCTTTCGTGATATTGCTCAATGTGCAAAGGACATTTATGTCCTTAGCACAAGAAGCAATTATGTGTTATTATGCGTGCATTACGAGCTTTGCGATCTTCTGCTCGTTCTCTACCTTTGAATCGAACTCGAACCAGCCTACGATACCGATTGCGTGCTGTGTTGCATACTTTTCACGAAGCACTTCGATGTTGATTTCCTCGGAGAACTTTGTTGCAAGTCCTGACATATCGCCGTAGTAAATAGCGACCTCGCCGTCCTCTGTGTAGTCAGGCATATTGTCTGATACATAGACAGGCTTGCCAAGAATTGAAGTACCGAACGGAGTTGAAATGTCGTCGTTAAGAAGGTAATATCCGGTAGAGCTTTTCAGCTTTCTCAGATAAGTTCTTGTTGCAGGTGACATTATCCAAATTGCGTCATTCTGGAATTCGTCTTTGATTGAATCGTGAAGGTCGATAACTTCGTCAGCGGTGATCTTGTCAGCAGCTGATGTTGTTACTGCGTTTGTAAGTCCTGAAAGTCCTTCAACCTTGTCAGGTGTACCAAGCAGAAGTTCCTTCTCGATAAATCTCTTGATAGCGTAAGCCATTCTATCAACTACGAATCCTACGATATCAAATGCAGCGTTGTTGATAAGGCTGCGAGATATCTTTGAAAGCACACCAGCAAGGAAGCCTTCAAGGGAAATGCTGGAGAAGTTTCCGTTTGTGGAAGTAAGTTCCTCAAACTCGTCGTGATATGCTACGTCGATTGTAGTATCTTCAGAAGCCGGATAGAACGGAATGTCGAGTTTTCCCTTCATATTGTACTTGCTGGACTTTTCAAGAATCGGGCAGATGTTGTACACCTTCTTGATGATCTTGTTTGCGATTGTTGTAGGAATTACAGCACCGTTGTTGGCAGGTGTAAGGTTTACATCAGCGTCACGGTTGTTCATAGCCTTGCCACGAATGTATGCTTCAAAAGCTCTTTCCTCAGCTGCTGCCTTTTCTGCTTCCTCGATTGATCTTTTCTTATCGTCTCCGCAAGCTCTTTCTCCCTCTGTAGGTGTTGCGTCAGCCTTTGTTGCAAGCTCTCTCAGATCGTCCATTTCTTTTTCAAGTCCGAGTGTAGCCTTGATACGCTTCACGTCGTCTCTGATCTCAGCCAGCTCCTGCATTTCATCAGGTGTCAGCTCTCTCTTTTCAAGCTTTGCCTTGTTAAGCGTCTCGTCAGCCTTCTTGATGAGGTCGTTTTTCTTTTCAACTAAATCTTTTCTCATAATTAATTTTCTCCCTTCATTTCGGAAATGATTTTTTCGGCTTCTGAATAGTCCGGAGCTTTTTCTTCGGGCTGTTCACGCCTTTCAGTATTGCCTGTGATCTTTATTTCGTCTGCGAATAGCTCGCTGAAATAAATTCGTTTTTCCTGCTGTCCGTCTGAATCTCTCACGTTAATAAGAGTACCGTCATACGCAGGTGTTTTCTTACGGTCAAGAATAGAGATTTCATACAGGTCCATATCCTTTACGTCTCGTGTTCTCATTCCGTTTTCTGAGTGTTCGTCAACGTCTCTGTCCTCGAAGCCGAACGAGAAGCCGACAAGATTCCCTCGCCTTGCTTCCTGAACTGTTTCAGCGTCCTTGACTGTTGCACGAATCTTCAGTCCGATATTGTCCTCTGAAAGCTCAACGTTACCGTCCTTCGTGCCGCCCAAATCTCTCGACCAGTTGTGGTTGTAGAGAAGGCGCACGTCGTCGTTTCGCTGCAATGCTCTCTGGAACGCTCCCTTGCAGATACGTTCAACAAATTCGCCTGTTCTGGAAGGAAGCGGCTTCGATAGCCTTTCGACTGCGTTCACATATCCTTCGATTTCAACGCTATCCTCTTTGATTCTGATTTCCATTTCTTCACCCCCTTTTAAGCGTCTGAAGAATTACCCGACGCAACAAATTCCTGCTCCATAACGTGAGCTTGCAGCATATCCTGAGTTTTGTTCAGGTCAGTCTGCTGGTCGATGTTTGGTGTGTAGTATGTGTGAGTGTTTATGTCATATAAAACAGCTCCCAAGCCTACGTTTACAACGTCAAGTCCTTCAACGTAGTTCAGGTTTTCTTCCCTTCTGATCTCGTTTAATGTCAAAAAGCCTGTTTCTTTGGCTGTTTTATATGCTTCATAACGCTCTTTTATGCTTGCTTTGATGATTTCTTTTACATCAAAGCTGAAGAAATAGTCGTTTTTTTCCTTTTCAAGCAGCAAATCTCGGTTCAAAGCCGTCTCAAATGCCTTTACAATCGGATATATAGCTTCCTTGAAGGTTCTTTCAAAGTCGTCCGGATAGATGTGAAAAATGGCGTTTATTTCGTCCAAAAAGGCTTTTTTGCTCTCATTTAGCTGCATTTCAACGCTGGTGTTGCTTGCTTCCTGAAATTCAAGCCCATTATTCAGCACGACAACGGCTTCTTCGTTGTTGCTGTATAAGTTAGCCCACGCAGACTTTAATACGTCGATTTCGTCCTGCCCGAGCTTCCTTTGAGACTTCAAAAAGCCCCTTTTGTTACCGCCTTTTTTAACCAATCCGAGCTGATATATTAACGTTTGATATGCCGTTTCAAGTGCTTTGGAGACTTCAACCGTAATACCTACGCCGGACGCTCCGTCCTTTGTATTTCTGAGAATCTTCAAAAACTCGTAAGGTTCATACCTTGCTCCCTCAACGTCAATCCAGAACTGCTTAAAGATCGGATAATACATCTTCATTATGACAACGTATATATCCTGAACGTAAAAAATTCCGGTAACGTCGTTGCTGCTCCGCTGTATGTATGCGTAGCCGCCTTTTCCCATTAGATAGTCTTCGACTATGGCTTTTTTCATTTGGAAGCCGTCGAGAGTATCGCCGGTATCAGTGTTCAGGAGCTTGCACCGCCTGTCGTCCTTCTGCTCGACGACTTCGCCGTCCTCATACTTGAATAGCCTTACAGGCATACAGGCAATCGAACCGCAAATAAAGTCAACTGCACCGCTTACCGCAGGTATAGTCATAGCTTTTTCTCTGGTGATTGCTTCGTTATTCAATAGGGCTTTGAGAAGTACGTCGTCAACTCCGGTTGTATCTGGTGGCAAATCCCTTTTTTTACTTCGTTTGAAAAGTCCCAAAATATCACCCCATTTACTCTAAAATAACACCTTCGGTTTTGGCTCTGCCTTCAAGAATGGCAAGATATTGTCTCATAAAATAAACCTGATCGTTATATATATCACGTTCACAGGTTGGCTTGAAATTTAATTCGCCATTATCCCATTTTTCAAGCATTGTGTTAAGTTTATCGTAGCGGATTTTTACCTGATAATATTCAGCCTTGAAGCGTTCTTTGTAGTCCTCGCTATTCATCATTTCGATAGTGTCTTTAAGTTCCATTTTATTACTCCTTTAATACTCCGTAATGACTTTGTTCTCGAACTTCTTGTATGCGTCCAAATACCATTCCTTCTTGTCGCCGTTGTATGTGAGTTCGTAATACATTCCGTCAGGAAGTGTACTCGAAAGAAGGTACTTCCAGTTCTGTAACGCCTTGCACTTCCAGACGATATAGACTTCAAATGCTGGCTGCTCGTCTGATTTGTCAAGATGATCTGTTATAAATTTCGATACAATCGAAATTGCTGAATGGTCCATATATATACTCCTTTACAAAACTTGTATTGTGAAGTCGCTGCCGAACATCACGTCCTGCTGTAATAGATATACAGCGTTTATGAGTGATACGACCATATCGACTTTTCCTTTTGATTTCTTTTTCGTAACGTATAGATTTCTGTTCGTGTCATAGGTGCAGCGTGCGTTCTGGAAGTTGATTTCAAGCAGAGGATTTTTCTCGTACTGAAATTCTCCGTCGAGTATCTTTTCCTTCAGAAGTTTTGTCGGTGGGTGCAGGGTGCTGCTGTGCTGTCTGATCTCAACAAGGTTGTAACCTTCCTTTTCGAGCTTCTGCGCCGTGCTGAGTGCGTTCCAGCGGTCGAAGCCTATAGCTTGTACCTTGACACCGTAACGTTCCTCTAACGATAAAATAAACGCTTCTACGAAGGTATAATCAATAACTTTATCGCCGCAAGCCATACATTTGCTGGTATTTTCTATCATATTGCGATAGTCGAGCTTTTCTGATATGGTTTTTTCGTCGATTCTGCCTTCTGGAACGAAGGCGAATACATCTGCTATGATGTTATTATTTTCATCGGCTGTTACCATAGCGACTGAAGTATTATCGTTTGTCTCTGATAAGTCGAAGCCGACATAAACTGTTTTGCCTTCCCACTCAATATGACTTGTTCGGCACTTCTGGACCGCTGAAACGTCGATATACGTCTCTGTTCCAATGCCTTGATAAATTATATTGCAGTGCTTTGTGACGAAGTTCTCACGAGCTTTTTCAACTGCTATTGCGTAAGCTCTTTTCTTTTTCATTTCTTCCCATATCTCAGGAATTTCAAGTGCGGCTGGGTTTGCCTGCTTCAGAATAAGATCGTCGTTCATCCAGTCCTTTGTGTTATCTGGTTCGTAAAGAAGGCTGAAAACAGTTTCGTCCTTCTCGATTTTGTCGAGTACCTTCTTTGAGTACGACACATAGTCCTCGAATGGGTTGTCTATGGTCGGATATTTTGTGCTGATGATGAAGCCGAGACGATTCTTCATATTGATCTGACCGGAGCGCATAGCTTCGACAGGATAATTGACAGGCAAAGCTCCGACTTCATCGGCACAGAATAAGTTCGGCATACGAGAATCCATTCTCGATGTAGAATAGCTCAGAGGAATGAACTTCGAGAGAAGCGGCTTGAACAATATATAATCTCGAAGGATTTTGAATCGCTTAGTTTTCTTGTATTCGTATACAGCTGGTGATGATCTGAGCGTTTCCGATATAGCTTCCTGTATTTCCTTTGAGAGTGCGCCGTCAGGTGCTACAGAATAGAACTTAGAGAACTGCGGCTCAGTTAAAAAAGCTATAATAATAAGCGTTGCAACTGTATATGTTTTGAAATTCTTTCGGCAGATTTCCAGCAGGCAGGTTTCGTATTTCCTGCGCTTTGTATCGTCTCTGTAGACGGTGCAGAATACTGCTATATATATAAACCATTGATAACCTGTTGAACAGTCGTACAGGCTTTCTCCGGCTTTCAATCCCTTCGGCATATTGAGCAGTTTCAAGATGTTCTCGACCTGCTTCACCTTTGATTCTGAGACGATATATTTTTTGTGCTTCCCTTCTGCTATTTTCAACCACTCTTTCATTTGTAGCTTGACATATTTCGGAGTGGTCTTTTTCCTTACTTGCTTTTTACAGTATTCGTAAGCCTTATTCACTTACCTCACCGCCGTTGAGTATCTTCAGCAATGGGTCGTCGGATTCGTTGTCTGAATCCTCAACAAATCCTCTGATTATCTTCATCAGGGTTGCGACTGTCTTGTTTGCTGAATCTGTCGTGCGGTTATATGCGTTTATAGCCGGGTTGTCGTAAAGGTTCTTACGTCCTTTGACATATTCCTTTGTGACAAGCGTTCCGTTTTCTTTTAGGGCGATTTCAAGGTCGTTCAATATCTTGATTTGAACTTGATATCGCTTGAACGTAGTCACGAAAAAGAAATTACCTTGTACACCGCTTTCTTCTGCGATTCTCAATATTTCTTCTGCCTGCTGGTTCAGGTTCATTTTTTCAGCCATATTCTCACCCCCTAAATAAATTCGGGATTTACGATATCCTGTTCAAGTTCGTATATACACTGGCAAGGTCCAGTAAGTCTACAAGGGATATCGCACATATTCATATCTGTTTTGTATGCAGCTTTCTTCTGTAAGATATCTCGGTCAGTTATATGCCCGACGATTTCGTATGGCTTATGGCAGCAGAAAGAAACGCCGCCCTTATGATTGACGCATATCTGAAATGCGGCAGCGTGACACTTCTCAAACTTTCGGTCAAGATAATTCCATTTGTAGTTCACACAAATTCTTTTGTCAAGTGCTGATAGTTCAGCCAATGTCTGTTTTATCTCGTTTACTTCCTGCTCGCTTTTTTCTTTGTAGTATTTGCCCTGAGTAGATTCAACCGGGCGCAAGCTATAATAATCAACATCAAGTCCTTTGTGGGCTTCGTAGAATTTTACAACGTCTTCTGCGCTGGTTACAACAGTCTGCAAGCCAACTGACGTTTTGGCTTTTGTTCCGTGTTTATATAACAAGTATTCCTTGATGTTTCGTATTACGGTATCGTATTTATCAACGCCCCTTGCTTTCAGATATGATTCTCGGTTGTAGCCGTCAAGTGATATCTTCAAATAATTTGGTTTGATTGCTTTGAACACGTTAAAATTCGTATTTATTCCATATGGAATGTTATTCGTTTCAAGATGTTCTGCAATAGCTTCAAAATCAGGGTGAAGTGTAGGCTCACCGCCACCAGATATTATGATACCTTTTACGCCGAATCCTGTGAGAATAGCGACGTATTCTTTGAAGGATTCAAGCGGCATATATTCGTTGTTACGATTCATATATCGAGCGTATGTGCAGTACGGACACTTATTGTTGCAGTAGTCTGTAATATATATTTGTGCTGTTATCGGGTGCAGGTTCTTTTGGTCTGCAAGTGCAGCTTTACTGAGATTATATACGAGCTTATCTTTTGCTATGTTTGTACTCACTTTTTCCACCTCTCATTCAGTATCATCGGAACACCTTTTGCAAAGTTTATTCGATGATGTATTCTCGGATTCGTAGTTCCCATTATAGAGACTTTGACGAAGGAAGGACAAAACATAACTGTATAAAATGTCTTTGCGTATGTTCCGTTCTGGATATAAAAATCAGTTACGCCACCTTTAATGCTTTGCGTCTGCTTCTGGTTCAGCATTATATCTGCTATAGTAAGGAACAGTTTTCCCCTGCTGCCGTGATAACAATATGCTGTTACATCTGAATTTCTTCGACCTAAAAACTCTATACGCTTATCAGTATGGCAAAACAGTGAGTTCATAGCTTTTCTCTTTACTCGCTGTTCAAACAAGCCGCCGTTTTTTCCACCGATATAGTCACCGCCCTGTGCGAATGCCACTGTATCAGCGTTTGAAGCTTTCAGGAAGTCTATCATCAAGTCGCACAGCTTGTCGAACTGCTTGACTGATACATACGACAGCTTGTTTTCGTTCGGTCTTGCGTATCTGTACTGAAAGTCGGTATAATCATCGTCGAGCTGAAGAAAATATTCAAGCCCTAACTTTTCAGCCAGCTCCCAGCAGTAATTCCGTGCAAATATTATGCTCTTATTGTCTGAGAGATTGTCGGCGGTATCAACGCTCTTTGCATACTCTGTTTTGTCAAACTGTATTACTCTATCGCCATATAGTTTAATATATTCACTTGCAGTAGTGTCTTCGTTATCTATGATTATATACGTTTTTGCTGTGCAGTTAGCTTTTTTCAATGCTGATAGTGTGATTATATCGTGCGGTCTGCCGTGTGATAAAATGAAGATTGCGAACGACTTATTCTTCATCGTCCTCACCCCTCATTTCTTCGAGTGCTGCTGATAGCTGTGCGTAACCGTAAGCTATAGCGTTGTCAAAGTCGATTATAACCAGTGCAAGATGTTCCATAAGCTCTTGCATTTCTGGCGTAGCCTGTGCGTAATATTCAGCGATTTTCCTGTAGTTGAATTCGTAAAGCCTTCTCGTTGCTTTTATCAGGAAGGTTTTCTCGTCCTCTGTGACGTTTGCTTCTCTGATTTCATCGAGAAAGCTGTCAGCCTTGTCGCTGTCGCATAAATCCCAAATATCAGGACATTCACCGGTAGGCTCGTACTGCGGTATTTCTACTTTGTGCGAGTATTGGTTGCCGTCTCCGGTATCTATATCGTTGTCAAAATCTATGTCGATTTCAAAATCGAACTGCTTCATATCAATGCCCTTGATTCGTTCCAGCTCTTTATTGAGGATATCAATATCAAAGCCGGTATTCATCGTAAGCTGATTGTGAACGAGTATGTATGCTCGTTTCTGTTCTTCCGTCAAGCCTTCAATCCTGATACAGTCAACTTCCTTGAATCCTAAATCTTTTATCGCCATTAGTCTGCCGTTACCTTCGATAACAACGTTGTTTTCGTCTATGGCAATCGGGTCATTGAAGCCGAATTCAAGTATTGATGAACGTATTTGTTCAATCTGCCTTTCAGGGTGCAGCTTGGCGTTATCTGCGTAAGGTATGATTTCGTCAACCTTAATTTTTTCAATTTGCATTGTGTAAACCTCCGATTTTAAGCGTTAGCGATAGGAGCGTTTTAAACGCCTTTTTAAGCGGCGTTGCTTTTTATAGGGTTATTATACTATGATGTGATTTGAAGTGTATTACAAGCGATTCTGGACGATTGCACGAGATTTGCAAAGCGTTTTCCAAAAAATCTATGTAAATTTGCAATTTTTGTAAATTGACG
>LXOW01250976.1_pt1 | contig 37107 bp, 25 predicted proteins | sample 1368591 | NCBI WGS metagenome assembly LXOW01 (sample SAMN04884650, study PRJNA319009) | bovine gut metagenome | isolation source: Cow rumen | host: Bos taurus | place: Italy: Legnaro (PD) | collected 2014-07-09
TTTTTTTTATATTGAATTCTCGATTCTTAATTCTCAATTCTTCATTCTTCAGAACCGTCCCGATGCGCCACCGCCTCCGAAACCACCGCCCCCGAAGCCTCCAAAGCCACCGCCTCCGAAATTGCCTCCCCAGCCGCCGCTGCTGTGGCCGCCGCCGTATCCGATGGGGAAGCCGCCAAAGAACATGCCTCCGTTACTGCCGTGATTGTTGCCGCCTCCCTTCCATTGTTCGGGGTGCTTCTTGGCGTAGTAGAACAGCAGTCCGGCAAAGAGGGCAACGAAGCCAACGAAGATGCCGAGGCCGATTAATGTATGGCGACGCTTGTCTTTTCGGTACTGGGCGTAACTGTATTCGCCACGCGCCACAGGCTCAATGACTTCGAGCGCCTCCACGATGGCGTCGTAGTAGTTGCCATCGGCGAGGTGTTCAATCATCTGGTCGTCAATGATTTGTTTGCAGAAAATGTCTGGCAGAGCCCCTTCGAGTCCATAGCCGGTGGAAATGGCCACGGCACCCCAGTTCTCCTCGGGTGTCTTGCTTTTGATGAGGATGACCAGTCCGTTGTTGAAGGCCTCCTGACCGACGCCCCACGACTGTCCTATACGCTGTGCCACAGCATTCTCGTCGTCCCCCCCGAGGGTGGGGGTGATGACGACGAGTATCTGGTTCGATGTGGAGTCGTTGAAGGCTACCAGTCGCTGCTCTAGTGTGTTGCGTTGCGATTTCGAAAGGATACCTGAGTAGTCGTTGACCAGCCGGTTTGTCTTCGCGGGTAGCCACTCGGCCTGTGCCGTTAGCGGCAGCAACAGACAAATTAAGACAATCTTTTTGGCAAGCCGTAGCATTTGTCTTACCTCCTTACCTCCTGTCTCCTTGTTTCCTAGAAATTAAACTCCACATTCACAGGCTCTGCGGCCTCCTCGGGAGCGGTGAAGTAACCCTTCTTCGAGAAACCGAGCATTCCGGCGATGAGGCTGGTGGGGAAGCGGCGCAGTTTGGTGTTGTAGGCTTGGACGGCCTCGTTGAACTTGCCGCGCTCGACGGTGATGCGGTTCTCGGTGCCTTCAAGCTGTGTCTGCAGGTCGCGGAAGCCCTGGGTAGCAGTGAGTTCAGGGTAGCGCTCTACAGTTACCTTGATGGTGTTGGCGAGGGCCTTGGAGAGGTTGTCCTGGGCTTTCTGGTAGGCGCGGACCTGTTCTTCGGTGAGCTGCGAGGGGTCTACCTGGGTCTGCTGCACGCCGGCGCGGGCGTTGGTGACCTCGGTGAGGACGCCCTTCTCGTAGTTGGCGGCACCTTTCACGGTGTTGACGAGCTGCGGGATGAGGTCCATGCGGCGTTTGTAGACGTTCTCGACCTGGCTCCAAGCCTTCGATACGTTCTCTTCTTGGGTGACGAGTTTGTTGTTGACGCCCACACCCCAAAGGAAAATGAGGGCCACGACGCCCACGACTGCGATGATTGTGATGGTTCCTTTTTTCATTTTTCGGATTGTTTTTCTCCCTTAACGCGGTCGGGAGGGTTTTATTATATTAGGGTGTGATTTTTTGGATCTAGGCGGATTTTTGGTCCCTTGACCCCCGGAAATGGGGTGGGGGAGGTAAATGGCTGGTAATGAGAATGGATGGGATGAAGGATAGGAGAAAGTGGGACGAAATCCCGAAAAAACGCCTCCTATGCTTGTACTACCTTTTTCCTATGGTTCTCCTTAGCTTCTCCTATACCGCTTCTTAGTTGCTCCTATGATGCTCCTATGTCACCGAAAAAATTAAAATTCCGTAAAACTATGGAGCCGAAAAAGGGATGGCATAAAAAAAATTTGGTGGATTCATTTTTTCTTCGTATCTTTGCAAATATCTTTTTTGAAAAGATGTTATGCTAATTTAGAATGATTATGAAAAAAAGGGTAAAGAAAACAACATTAAATGTCAAACGTTAAACATTAAACATCATGATTAAAGCAAGAAGACTTTTGGCTTTTGCCATGGCTGCTGCTGTAGCTATGGGCGCAGTGTCGTGCGACAAGGACGAGAGCTCGTCATCCAACTCAAATAACGATGCCCCTGTCAATGGCGAGATTACCGCCGGCGACTGGGTCGACCTGGGTCTGCCGAGTGGCCTGCTGTGGGCTTCGCGCAACATCGGCGCTTCCCAACCGACCGCCGACGGCCAGTACTTCGCCTGGGGCGAGACGCAGTCCAAAACGACCTATAGCTGGGAGACCTACGCCTACGGATACAGCTATTCGGAGTTGACCAAGTACTGCAACAACGAATATTTAGGATACAACGGCTACACCGACGACCTGACCACCTTGCAGCCTTCCGACGACGCTGCCACGGCCAACTGGGGCAATGGTGCACGCACACCCACCATGGAAGAGATCAAGGAACTGTGTGACAACTGCACCAGCGAATGGGTCACGCTGAACGGCGCGAAAGGTCGCAAGTTCACCGGCACCAACGGCAACAGCATCTTCATTCCGGCCGCCGGTTACCTTGAGGGGGACGAAAGCAACGATGCAGGCAGCATGGGTTACTATTGGTCAGCAACGCTTCGCACCGATGGCTACCCCAACACTGCATGGCAACTCGAAATCAACCAGGGTACTGCCCGCGTGACCAACTCCACCGGCTACCACCGTTACTACGGTTTCCCCGTGCGTGCAGTGCGCTCCGCAAAGTAGTGAATCGTGATTTCATGAAACAGATGACGCAGGAGCATGCAACAAGAGAGAAGCTGATTGCCTGCTGACTATTCACTTTACAGCCTCCGGGGAGAGATTCCCGGAGGCTTTTTTGCTGAAATGCGGTGGAATTCAGGATTGTTGTTGGGCGGAATAGTCTCGCGAGGTGTAAAAACAGGGGCGGCCTGGTATGACCATGAGCACCGCTGAAATTTTTTTTTCAAAAATGTTTTGTCAATTCAATTATTTGTATTACTTTTGCAATTGAAAGTATTTAAATGTAATACAATGATGAATACTGCAATTGAAAGAAAACCAGCATCTTTTCGCCTCAGAGCCGATCTCTTGGAGAGACTGAGGAGGAATGCCGTTCGTCAAAACAGAACCCTCAACAACTATGTGGAGAGTATCCTGCTCGATATTGTGTACAACGAGCCCAACGACACAACCTGTGTCGCCATCGAGGAGGCAATGTCCGGCCGCAACCGCAACAAGGTCTATGCAAGTGCCGATGAGATGATGGGTGACATTCTCAACGACTAGGGATGAAACAGTTACAGCCCACCACCCAGTTCAAGAAAGACCTGAAGCGGTACAAGCATCAGCCCAAGTTGCTCGCGGAGTTGAAGGTCCTTTTGGACCTGCTGATTAACGAGCAGCCGATACCCGAAGCGTACTTTCCACATCCGCTTGTCGGCAATTACAAGGGGTGTTTGGAATGTCACATCGAGAGTGATTTCTTGTTGATATGGATTGACGACAAGCGAGATATCATAGAGTTGGTGCGACTGGGTACGCACTCGGAACTCTTTGGGGAATAGCGTTTGACACTACTACAAAAATTGGGGCGACCTACTCGAGGTCGCCCCTCTTCACATTAAAAAATAGGGTTGTTCGCTGGATTGTCATGATTTATAAGGTGCTCATGGCCTCCGGCATATGAAAAATCTTTATCGCTGGTCGACATAAATGGTTTGTCACTTTATAATGTTTTCAAATTATCTTCAATTTCTTTCTCCGCGGATTTTAGTTTGTTTTTGATTGCAAGCACTTTATTTTTGTAATCGTCAGCTATTTTGTTTTGTATTCCTATGGGAATATATTCAATAAGATAATCATCCAGATCATCAACGGATATTGTGAGTTTAGAAATTCCGTCGGCAATTTCATTTCTGATACTTTGCCTTATTGCGTTTAAATACAAAGAATAGAAAAGTAGATTGATGGGGTACTTATGGGGATTCTTTGGAGTAAGTATCAAACAAAGATTGCTCGCAATAAACTTTCCTTTTACATAATGACAACGCCCCAATGAGCCCGAAGCAGCAACTGCATAAATAATAGCCTCCTTATCCTGGTCGTAGTTATTATGCGTTTTCCATTCTTCTGAAGCCGTTATGAATGGGTATTCCCCAGGTTCTGCTGCATCACTCGCAAGACTCCCTTTAGTCTTTGTGTCAAACAAATACTTGAACCGAACCAGATTAACATTAGGTTTATTCAGCTCACGGTACCCATAACAGTTTAACTCTTTCCCTTTGTATATCGTTCGCATCTCATATGATCCCATTTTCAAATCATTATCGACTATTCTTCCTATGACCTCACGCCTAATTCTTTCCCAATTCCCATATTTATCTATTCTTCCTTTGTGTTGTACCGAAACCAAACCGTCATCTTGCATATTATAAAAAATCACCTTATCGGTTGGCCTATGACGAGTTTTGGTAAAACCGAAAATAGAAGTATTAACTGTCCTTTCTTGTTCAGAGAAAAGATGTTCGGGCATTTTTATTACAAAGTCTAAACGGGCACTCTCAAGGATTTTATCGGTTTCCCCTCCTATATTTTTATTCAGAGTAGTAGTTGGCATAATCACGATCAGCTTTCCATTAGGTGCCAAGAATTCGATAGCTTGCTTTACAAATTGGATGGGTAAGTTTTTTTCATAAGGAGGATTAATAATACACTTATTGGGCTCTAGGGATTTAATGTAATCAATCACATCTGTATTGCTTCCTGTTGGAAGACTGCTGCCAAATATTAGTTTTGAGCGTCCGTCATTATGCAGAAACATATTTGAACAGGCAAGAGCAAACAAAGTTGGATCTGATTCCACACCAATAAGCTGATTGTTTATTATATCATCAATAGTTTTACCATTACCCTTTGCAAGCCCAATTAGTTGCTCTAATGCTTCCATTAGAAATCCTCCCGAGCCAGTACAGGTATCTAGCACCTTATCTGTTACATCTAACCGGGCTAAATCGACCATCAGTTGCTTTATATGGTCAGGAGTTAAGATTATGTTCTTATTGTCGATTTTACCCGCCCGAGAGAGAAACAATTTATATGCACGACTCAAAATATCCTGCTTCTCATCCTCGCGAAACGGAATAAAAATATTATTCTCTATGTCTTTTATAATAAGTTTGTATTCTTCAAGAGGAATGTCAATATTTTTAATGAAAGAAAATCTGTCTCTCCAATGGAACTCCTTCGAATGACTGTTTGCCTTATCATTTATTTGGCTTACGATTGACTCTAATATCTTTTCATTAAGATAGTGTGCGGAAATAAGTCTATTTTGGGCCGCTCTTTGTTGACTATCATTTGGCTCTTTAGTTAAATCATAACCGTCAATAAAGTTCTCATCTTTGAGGGCTATCATTAAGCCAGAAAAGAAAAGACTCCTTTCTGTATCTTTAATTTGATAATGTTGGAATTTGTCATTTAGTTCCTTTAGTTTTTTCTTTAATGCTTCATTGGATAATTTGTCGGAATATTTTATTTTCTTGTAAATGCATGTAATGTCTTCTAAAGCTAAGAGTTTTCCATCAGTCTCATATTCTTTTATCTTGTCGCCATCAATAGCATAGAATAGTCCTGCCTTATACTCTTCAACAGTTTGTCCAGCCATTGATATGGCAAAAATGTCTTTTTTTATATTGTTGACTTTAGCATAAAACTTAACCTCGCTACATGCCTTTGTGTACTGTTTTATATTAGACTTGACCTCAACCACAATGACATATCTTTCTGTTTCATAGAAGAAATCGGGATATCCAGGCTCTTCAATGTTCTTCTTCGACCGAAAACCATACTCCGCGGGAATTGCACTTTTCTCAATAAAAGTTGTCGATCCGTAATATTTTCTAAAGATTCCCTCTGTTATTGTTTCGCTTTCTTTCTTTTTCATACTTTCAATTTTTAGATAGGTAGTGGCTATACAAAAAGAAATCCGTGACACTTTCTGTCGTGTACGGAGGTTCGCCAAAACCTTAATGCAAACAAGAAAGCTCACGGATACCCATGAGCGTTCTGCTTTCTTGTGCATTAAGTATTGGAATTTGGCGATTTCCGTACACCTTGAAAAGCAAAAACGCTTCTAAATTATGTATTTATCGTTTTTCTTTAAAATTATTCTTCTATATCGTTTTAGTTATTCGTTTATTATATGTGCATTATCTAATTTGTACAATTTCAACTGCACAACTTCCCCAAATGGCAGCCTTGGTTATGTAGAATGCCTGCAATGCAGGGCCTTTCATTTTCGAAAGCAAGGAGATATGGTGATCTCGAGTTTTGCTTTCTATCGCTAGCCTTCGCGGTGCTCTTTGCGGAGGAGGTCGTTGACGGTCTTGACGGGGTTGAAGGTGGCGACGGGCACCTCGACGAAGAGGGTGATCCAGTTGGCCATGGCGCCGTTCCAGAGACCCGGGAGCTCCTGCGACTTGAGGGTGATGGCCCCTTTGGTCTTCTTGCTGATGAATCCGGTCTGCGGGTCGACATACTTGCGGAGGTCGAAGTAACGGCCGCGATAGTTTTTGGTGCTGCACACGAGGTCGACGGGGTTGAAGTGGGTCGAGGCTTGGAAAATTTTCTCCTGCTGCGGGTCGTTGTGGTTGACCTGGGCCGACTCGACTATCTGGAGACCTCTATTGCCCATGGTATCAATGGTGTAGAAGGGTCCGCCACCGGGTTCGCCGAGGTTCTTCACCATGCCGCAGATGCGCATGGGGCGGTTGAGGAGGCTGTGGAGTGTCTTGGTGTCGCAATCCTCTGGTACCATGATATTAAGCTCCTCTTTGGCAAAGCGGATAAGCTTGTTGAGGGTGCGTTTGTCGGGGTGACTGTCGAGGGTACGGAGGGCGTCGAACACCTTGCCTTGCAGTTCTAGCAGCATTCCGGCAAGCACTTGCTTGTATATCAGTGTGGTGTGTTTCATCCAGTCGGGCACCACATTGTCGATGTTCTTGATGAAGATGAGGTCGGCGCGTTGTTCGTTGAGGTTCTCGATGAGGGCACCGTGGCCACCCGGACGGAACACCAGTTTGCCTTCATCGTCGCGCACGGGCTGGTTCTGCTCGTCGACGGCGATGATATCGGTATAATGTTTTTGTTCAGAGAAGGTTATCTTCAGTTTGATGCCGAAGGTGCTTTCATAATAATGTTTCACTTCTGCAATCTTGCGGCGGAAACCCTGGCGGTGTTCGGGCGAGATGGTGAAGTGGAGGTTGACGGTGCCGTCGCTGTTGCGGGCGTAGAGGGCTCCCTCGACGATATGTTCCTCAAGAGGAGTGCGTTGCACGGCTCCGTAGCGGTGGAATTTCAGCAGCGCTTTGGGGAGACTTCCGTAGCCGAGGTATTGTTCTTTGAGAAGGAAGTTGATGATGGTGGTGTAGTCGCCGCGCTGCAGGTAGTCTTCGATGTCGAGATCGGAGGCTTCCATACATGCTTTCAGGTCGTTAAAGAAAGCGAAGGTGCGAATGTTCTCCAAAAAAGCCTTTACTTCGGGGAACTCTTTGTCGAAGTTTTTCGCCACGCCGAAATAGGTAGAGGCAAAGCTGTAAAGGTCTTTGAACATGCGTGTTGCGGCTCCAGAGGCGGGGACGAACTTCAGTATTTTCTTGTCGCGGCCCAGGAGGCGGTACTGTTTCTCGTAGCGGGCAATCTCTTTGTCGTCAAGACAACGAATGCCGTTGTTGTCAGGGGTGGCGGCGGCATCAAGGCGGCTTTTGGGAAAGCCTTTTTTAAAATGGTCGATTTGCTCCTGCACACGTTCAGGAGAAAGACCCAGCGACTGTAACTGTGCCAGGTCCTCTTTGGTGGGTTTAAATATCATGATGGGAGTGGGTTGGCGTTATTGTTGGTCAGGAGTGTCGTAAAAGACCTGGAAGGGCACGGTGACCTTGGCCGAAACGGTTTCACCTTCGACAAGACGCACAGAGGTCTCGCCGCGGCGCTGGCCGTTGGGCTGGGGATTCTCACCTTGGGTGTAGAGTTGGATTACGGCTTTGATTTTCACGATGGCTGGGGCGACAAAGTGGGTGGAGTAGGAACCGCTGCCATCGGTGATGCCGGCGGCATAGACGTGACCGCCGTCCTGATAAACAGTCACCGCTGCACCGGGGATGGGCATGTTGGCTATTTCAATTCCGGAAATTGGGTCGACATAAGTTTCGTCAACCACCGTAACCTCCAAATAGCTGTTGGTGTCCTTGTCGCAACTGGTAAAAAGTGATATAGGTAAGATGCTGAAAAACAGCAGTGCGGAAAGGAACAGGTTCTTTTTCTTCATAAAAGTGTGTTTTTTTACGTCGTTGTTTCTATTTTTATTCTTACTTTTGCATTGCTTTTTAGCAGTGCAAAAGTAGTAAATTTTATTGTAACTGAGATGAAAAAAGTATTTTTTTTGACAACTTTTTTGTTTGCAACACTTATGATGAACGCTCAAACTTCTATCAAACAGGAGAATATGAAAGAAGACGGTCCTGTGGTGGAGATGCAGACCAACAGGGGCAGGATAGTGCTCCAGTTGTACAATGACACCCCGTTGCACCGCGACAATTTCCTAAAATTGGCATCGAAAGGTTTTTTTGACGGGCTGCTTTTTCATCGTGTCATTGAGAAGTTTATGATTCAGGGCGGCGACCCTGATTCGCGGAAGGCCAAGCCGGGCATGATGCTGGGCAACGGCTCGTTGGGCTACAAGATTCCGGCGGAGTTCCGCGACAACCGTTTCCACAAACGCGGTGCCCTCTGTGCCGCGCGTGAGGGCGATATGGTCAACCCCAAGAGGGAATCCTCCTCGTCGCAGTTTTATATAGTGCAGGGACAGGTATGGAGTGAGGATGATATGAACATGATGGCGAAGCGGTTCAAAAAGGAATTCTCCCCCGAGCAGGTGAAGGCATACACCACCGTTGGAGGTGCCCCCCATTTGGATGGGGACTATACGGTGTTTGGCGAAGTAGTTGAGGGTATGGAAGTTGTAGACAAGATTGCCTCCGCTCCGCGCGACCGCAACGACCGTCCGCTGGAGGATGTCAGAATACTGTCAGTAAAAGTGCTTAAAAAATAGTCCTGAATATGTTGAAAGATACTATTGCCCAGTACATTGAAGAGATTAAAAACGCCCATATCGAGGCTTTTGCCGACAAAGCGGCCGAGGTGGAAAAATTCCGCGTCAAGTTCCTCGGGCGCAAGGGTGTGATGGCCGAGTTGTTCGAGCAGTTCAAGACACTTCCCAACGAACAGAAGAAAGAGATGGGCGTGGCCCTTAACCAACTGAAAAACGCTGCTTTGGAAAAAGTGGAGGAGTTCAAGAACTTTGTGGAACAGAAAGCCGAGGCCGAGGACCGTCACGACTTGACAATGCCGGCAGACTTTGCCGCTCGCGGTAGCCGTCACGTATTGTCTGTGACAATGAACGAGATAGCGGAAATATTTGCCCGTATCGGATTTACTGTCGAAGAGAGTGTAGAGATTGAGGATGACTGGCATCTTTTCTCGGCGCTTAACTTCCCGCCCGACCATCCCGCCCGCGATATGCAGGACACTTTCTTTGTCCAAAAGGAAGAGGGCAAGATGGATGTGGCTTTGCGCACGCACACCTCGTCGGTGCAGGTGCGTGTGATGGAAACCCACAAGCCCCCGATTCGCATCATTGCCCCCGGACGAGTGTTTAGAAATGAGGCTATTAGCGCCCGCGCCCACTGTATCTTCCATCAGGTGGAGGGTCTCTATGTGGACAAGAAAGTGACTTTTGCCGACCTGAAGCAGACACTGCTCTATTTTGCCAAGGAAATGTTCGGTCAAGATACACAGATTCGCCTGAGACCAAGCTACTTCCCGTTTACCGAACCCAGCGCGGAGATGGACATTTCGTGCAACATCTGCGGTGGGAAAGGATGCAATATCTGCAAGGGTACAGGCTGGCTTGAAATCCTTGGTTGCGGCATGGTGGATCCCAATGTCCTCGATGCCTGTGGCATTGATAGCAAGGTATATAGCGGTTTTGCCCTCGGCATGGGAGTGGAGCGCATGGCGATGCTGAAATACCAGATTCGTGATTTGCGCCTGTACTTCGAGAATGACCTGCGTTTCCTGCACCAATTCGATAACATCATCTAAACACGTTAGCTCTTGATTCCATGACTTGTATATCGATTAATAGGATGTATTTTTATGCCTCTCACGGCTGTTTTGAGCAGGAGAGGACTATAGGAACGCATTTCTGTGTCGACTTATCGTTCAAGATGGATACCTCAAAGGCGGAAGTATCTGATAACATAGATGATACGGTGAGCTATTTGGATGTCTACCAGGTGGTGAAAGAGCAGATGATGGTGCCTTCCCACCTGTTGGAGCATGTGGCCAGAAGGATAGGAGAGTCAGTGAAACATAGATTCCCTTCAATAGAGTTTGTTAACGTGAAAGTTAGTAAGATGAATCCTCCCCTCGGCGGGCAGATGGAGTCGGTAAGTGTCGAGATGGAGCTGTAGCCCTGACTAGAGATAACCGTTGTCTTGGAAACTGTAATATTCTGGTTGTCCGCTGCCCGTGAGGGCGATGATAAGGTGTTCTTGTAGTGTGACTTGCAGCAGTTTCCCCGCTTCCCAAATCTGTTTTGTGAGCGCTTTGTCCTCTGTGCTTGGCTTGAGCAAGCCGGAGGGATGATTGTGCACTACCATCAGTTTCACTGCTTTACATTCCAAAGCGTGTCGGAACAGGATGCGCAAGTCGACAGGAGTCCCCGTCTGTCCGCCCATAGAAATACGTTGGCGGTCAATTACTTTGCTCCTGTTGCTAAGATAGACGGCCCAAAACTCCTCGTGGTCGAGGTCGGCCAGTAATGGGACCATGTAGTGAAACAGTGCATTACTATCGCTGATAATCACCTCCTTATGCTCATTGATCTCCCCCTGCATACGCCACCCCAGTTCCAGCGCTGCTATCAGGGTGGTGGCTTTGGCTTGACCAAGCCCTTTAATGGTGCTTAACTGGCTGAATTCCATTCTGGAAAGTGTGGTTAGTCGGTTTCCTGAGAGTGTCAGGATTTCCTTAGCCACCTCGACGGCGCTTTTCCCTTGCAGCCCACTCCGTAAAAGTATGGCAATCAGTTCGGTGTTGGTGAGTTCCTTTTTTCCTTTGCTCAGCATCTTTTCGCGCGGTTTGTCTTCGGGAGCCCACTCCTTAAGTGTGAGAGATTTTTTTCCGTCCATATCTTGCTGTAACTCTATAATTTTTGTGCAAAGATACATGTTTTTTTTAGAATTTGCTTGCTATGTCAATAATTTTTATTATTTTTGCATGTTCAAAGTAGATATAAAAAAAACATAAATTTATATATAAAGTATGCAGAATAAAGGACTTATCAAATTTTTAGCTTGGGCATTCGCGCTGGTGTGTTTGTACCAACTGTCGTTTACGGTTGTGACAAATGTGATTCAGGGCAATGCTAAAACTGATGCAAAAAACTATGTTAACAGTGAGCAGGTACAGAAAATGGTTGCCGACAGAGCCACCGACAAAGTGACGGCCCAGATTCTTGTGGATTCCATCCAAAATGCGCGTGAGGCTCACTACCTTGACTCTATGGCTACTGAAAAAGTCTATCTCGGCTACACCTACCGTGAATGTCAGGGACGCGAAATCAACCTCGGCCTTGACCTGAAGGGCGGTATGAACGTGATGCTTGAGGTGTCTACCGTCGATGTGGTGCGCGCCCTGGCTACCACCAATGCCGAGGATCCTACTTTCGTCAAGGCTATCGACAATGCTTTGGCAAAGCAGAAGGTGACCACCAACCGTGACTTTGTCTCCCTCTTCTACGAGGAGATTGTCGCCCTTGACCCCAATGTTTCCCTTGCCTCCATCTTCAGCAGCGGCGACCTCCGCGACAAGATTAAGATGGGTGACGACAACGATGCCGTTATCAAGGCTGTCCGCGCCGAGGCTTCCGACGCCTACGAGCGCACCTACCAGATTATCAGCAAGCGTATCGACAAGTTCGGTGTTGCCCAGCCGACCATTCAGAAGCTGAGCGCCTCTGAGCGTATCCTCGTCGAGCTCCCCGGTGTCAAAGAACCCGAGCGTGTACGCAAACTCCTCAAGGGTACTGCCCAGTTGGAATTCTGGCAGACCTATGACAATACCGAAGCCCTCCGCTTCCTCGATGCTGCCAACAGTTATCTTGCCTCTCTCGCCAAGGGTGAGAGCCAGGTGGCCGACACCGCTGCCAAGGAAGAGAGCGCCGACTCGACTAGCCTGGTCGACCAGCTGGCCATCGACAACAACGCCGCTGTGAGCGGTAACGAGAACGAAGAGGCTGCGAAGAGCAACCCCCTGTTCGCGAAACTGATGCCCTACCTGAACCAGAACAACCAGCCTATCCCTGGCTCTATTGTGGGTCTGGCTCATGAGAAAGACCGTGCCGCCATCAGCGCTATGCTCGAACAGGCTGCTGCCAGAAAAATTTTCGACACCCGCACTGTGAAGTTCCTTTGGTCGGCCAAGGCCGACGACCACTTCACCGGTGGCGATATCTATACCCTCTATGCCATCAAGGTGACCACCCGCGACGGTGCTGCCCTGCTTGACGGTAGTTGCATTTCAGATGCCCGTCAGGACTTCTCCTCCAATGGTAAGAGCGAGATCTCCATGACGATGAACAGCACGGGTGCACGTGAATGGAAGCGTATCACGGGCGAGAATGTGGGCAAGTGCATCGCCATTGTGCTCGACGACCTTGTGTACTCCGCCCCCGTGGTCAACGGCGAGATCGCCGGTGGCCGCTCTTCCATTACCGGTGACTTCACCCTTGACGAGGCCAAGGACCTTGCCAACATTCTGAAATCAGGTAAGCTTCCTGCCCCCGCCAATATTGTTTCCGAGGCGGTCGTCGGACCGTCCCTCGGTCAGGAGTCCATCCACAATGGCCTTATCTCTTTTATCCTTGCGTTTATCGTGGTGCTGATTTACATGGTTATCTTCTACAACCGTGCCGGTTGGGTTTCAGTGGCAGCACTTATTACTAATGTATTCCTTCTTATTGGAGTTCTCGCCTCCATCGGCTCGGTGCTCACCCTTCCCGGCATTGCCGGTATCGTGCTTACCATGGCCATGGCTGTCGACGGTAACGTTATTATCTATGAGCGTGTTAAGGAAGAACTCCGTGCGGGTTCGAGCCTGAGCAACGCTGTTGAGAACGGTTTCAAGAACGCCTACTCGGCCATTATCGACGGTCAGGTGACTACCTTCCTCCTCGGTATCGTGCTGATTATGTTCGGTTCCGGTGCTGTCCAGGGTTTCGCAGTGACCCTCTGTATCGGTATCGTTACTTCGCTCTTTACCTCCATCTTTATCACCCGTCTGTTCATCGATTCCAGCCTGAATCACAGACGCAAGATGAACTTCTCCTTCAACTTCTCGGAGAACTTCCTGCGTAACGTCCACTTCGACTTCCTAGGTCGCCGCAAGATGTTCTACACAGTGGCCGCTATCGCTATTGTCATCTGCATTGCCAGTTTTGCGGTGCGTGGTCTGAGTTTCGGTATCGACTTCACAGGTGGCCGTACCTATGTGGTGCGTTTCGACCAGCCCGTGAACATGCTTGATGTTCGTTCCGACATGGCCAAGCAGTTCGAGGAGGCTCCCGAGGTCAAGACCTACGGTCCTTCGAACCAGTTGAAGATTACGACCAAGTATAAGATTGACCAGGATGGTGACGAGGTGAAGGCCGAGATTGTTGAGAAGATGTATGCTGCTGCAAGCAAACACTTTGCAGAGCCTATTACCCTTGAAGAATTCAAGTCTACCGAGACCAATCCGCTGGGTATCATCCAGGCTGACCAGTTTGGCAAGGGTGTCGCCCATGACAACCTGATTCACTCCATCTGGGCTGTTATCGGTGGTCTTATTGTAATGTTTGTCTATATTGGAATCCGTTTCCGCAGCTGGCGTTTCGGTATTGGCTCCGTCACTGCATTGGCGCACGATACGATGTTGGTTATCGGTATCTTCTCGCTTCTTTACGGATTGCTTCCCTTTAACCTTGAGGTTGACCAGTACTTTATCTCGGCAGTCTTGACGGTCATCGGTTACTCTATCAATGCCACGGTGGTTATCTTCGACCGTGTCCGCGAGTACCGTAAGCTCTATCCGAAACGCGATCTCAAGACCCACATGAACGACGCCATCAACTCCACTTTGGCCCGTACTGTCAACACCTCCGGCACCACCTTTGTAACGTTGCTGATGATGTTCATCTTCGGTGGTGAAGTTATTCGCGGATTCATCTTCGCCCTCCTTGTGGGTGTCCTGGTCGGTGTGTTCTCGTCGCTCTGCATCGCTTGCGCTGTGGTCTATGAGATCTCCGGTAAGGAGAAGGCCAAGGCTTTGGCTGAGAAATAATATTATTGGATACAATATATAATAACGGGTAAGAAAACATGAGTTTCGGCACCATCACACTGCTCCTGCTGTTCCTTGGAATATCGATGTATTCCAAGGTTAGGAAGACTATCGCTGAGCAGAGCGTCCCTGTGGACGATTCTGTCGACGGGATGCAGGGAGAAGAGGAGGTGCTCTTTTCGGATGAGGAGGAGACTCCTCTTCAGGAGAGCCCCTACTTTACCTATGAGGCTGATACTGTTGAGACCCCCGTCTATGAAAAGCCCAAGGCTAAACCCCAGCCGGTCGTCATGGCTGTTGCTGAGGAAACAGCCCGTCCGCAGTTCGACCTGCGACAGGCCGTCATCAGCCAGGTGATATTGTCCAATAAATATATAAATGGAATAAATCAATAAAATAATAACTTAACATGTAAACGCAATGAGAATGTTTAGAAAAGTACTATTGACATTCGGACTCTTGCTGATGGCGGAAATGGTAGCCCTTGCTCAAGGAACCTTGAAGGGTACCATTACCGACGCCAAGACGGGGGAACCACTTCCCTTTGTCAACGTCATCGTCAAGCAAGACGGCAAACAAGTCCATGGCGGTACTACCGACTTCGATGGTATCTATACCATCAAGCCTCTTAATGTCGGCGACTACGACATTGAGGTCTCTTCTGTCGGTTATGACCGTTATATGAGAACAGGTGTCCATGTGAAGGCTTCGGGCTTCACTGTTGTGGATATCCAACTCAAATCCGGTGCCACCAATCTGGAAGAGATTACTATCGAGGCAGACCGTGTGCCTGTGATTGAGATTGGTTCGCCCGAGCAGGGCCAGCGTATCTCGAGCGAGGATATTGCTCACATGCCTGGTAACTCGGTCGACGCCATTGTGGCAGCAGTCGGTGGTATGGGCTATAGCGACGGTGGTACTAGTACCGCTCGTGGTGAGAGTGGTATGGTGACCATGCAGGGCGGCGTCCGTAAACGTACGGGTATCAATGTGCCGAAGGATGCTATTGCTGAAATTCAGGTGATTCTTGGTGGTACCCCCGCCAGCATTGGCGAGGCTATTGGTGGTACGCAGATTATCACCCTCAAACCGCCAACCTCCCAGTTCATGGGTATGGTTCGTTGGGAATCATATCTTGATTATCGTCTGTATAATTTGTTGGTGTTCTACCTCACCGGCCCTGTGTACAAGAAGAAGATTGTCAGTGAAGATGGCTCTTCTCTGGAGCGTACCCTCGTTGGATTCCGTCTGACTGGTCAGGCTCAGTATGAGAAGTCTCCGTTCTATCGCGTGAAAGGTTATCGTTATCAGATTGTAAAGGACGAATTGGTGCGCCGTTTCGAGGAGAAGCCTCTTACTTATGATCCCTTGACTGGTGGTACCAACTATACGGCTGAGACCGAGTTGCGCAAGGAGTCGTTCCACGAGATTACCCGTCTCACTGCTGATGACTTTACTTCGGCCAGTCGTGTCCCCGACCTGCAATATTATGCCATCGCCGTGGAAGGAGCTCTCGATTTCCGCTTCTCCGACTATGCCACCCTTACTGTTACGGGTGAGTTTAGCGCCTCGCATTCTCCCAGCGCTTCCCTCTCGCCTCTGGGCATGCCCCTTTCCGGTTCTCAGGTGGGTGAATCCAAAAATATTGTTCTCACTGTTGACTTCACCCAGCGTTTCAAAGATGCCGAGGTGTCTAACGAGGACGAGGCTAGGGCTTCTTCTCCCATCAAGAATGTGATGTACAATATCACTGGTATGGTTAACCGCGCTACCTCCAAGTCATACAACGAGAACTTTGGTAGCAGTATTGATGATGTGTTCAAGTATGGCTACATCAGCAAATTTATCACGGATAAGACCCCCAGCTATGAGGACAAGCTGATCGACTTTATGGGCAACCAGCGTTGGGCCAGTGTCCAGAACAACTGGGCCGATCAGGTGACTTACGTCTCTCCCAATGATCCTACCAACGGCTACACCACCTATAACCCCATCCTGTCCAACTACAATCGCCAGCTGTTCGAGAGTGATGAGTTCCAAGATATTCGCAAGAACCTCTTCACGATGGATAACATCCGTGCTTATAAAGGTCTCTTCAATAGCGACTCTCCCTCGTCCATCTATGGTCTGATTTCCAATGTGGGTGTCCAGTCTGCCAGTTATGCCACCAGTCAAGATGACTATCTGTACTTGCAGGCCAAGGCCTCGGCCGATGTGCTCGGACATGAAATTGAGATTGGTTTCCAGTATGACCAGATGTGGAACTCCTACTATGGCTTGAGCGCCTACGGCCTCTGGAAGCTGATGCGTGACAATGCTAACACCCATATTTCTCAGATGGATATCGACAACCCCATCTATTCTATGAATGGATCCCAGTTGGTTGTCAATTATGACCGCAAACTCGATACTGCCCAGCAGACTTATTTCGACCGTGCTTTCCGTCAATACCTGATTTCTCAGGGTGCCACCAACAAAGATGGTCTTATCGGTGAGAAGACCTGGATCGACATCGACCGCTATTCTCCCGATGACTTTGTCCGCGCCGGTGGTCTGGATATGTTCTCGTCCGACGAACTGTTCAACAGCGGTAACGCCTATGTCTCTTACTATGGTTACGACCATGCCGGCAACAAGTACGATGCTTCCAACTGGAGCCTCGACAAGTTCTTCAATGCCGCCGACGGTAAGTACCGTTACCTGCCCGCCTTCTCGCCCATCTACGCTGCCGGATATATTCAGGATAAGTTCTACTTCCAGGATCTTATCTTCAACGTTGGTGTGCGTGTCGACTACTTCAATGGTAACCAGTATGTCATGAAAGACCCCTATCTGCTGTATGAGGCCTACACTGTTGCCGATATCCGCAACAATCCCTCTCTGATTAAGGGTGGTGGACAGTACCTCAACAATGCCGGTGCTGACTGGGTTCCCTATGTGGATCAGGTTTCTACCGATGCCGGTGCTGACAAGCCCACCATTAGGGGTTACCGTGACTCCGACGGCCGTTGGTATAACGCTGACGGTGTCGAGCAAACTTCCTACAACCCTGTGAGTGGTAACTCTGGTAAGCCTACTCCTTACTATACCCAGAACGGTCTCAACGCCATCAAGAACCGCACGGTCAACACCAGTGCCTTCGAGCGTTACACTCCGCAGATTGTCGCCATGCCCCGTATTGCATTCTCCTTCCCCATCGGTGAGAAATCGCAGTTCAAGGCCAGTTACGACATTATCGCTCGCCGTCCTTCCGGTGGTTGGTCTGCCGAATACACCAAGTACCTCTTCATGGACAAGATTTCGAGCATCAACAACCCGAACCTGAAGCCCGAGCGCATTACCAACTACGAGCTTGGCTTCCAGCAGGCTCTTAATGAAAACTCTGCCATCAGCGCCTCGGCCTACTACAAGGAAACCCGCGACCTGATTCAGCTTGTCCAGTATGCTGGTGCTGACCCCAACCCCAACTACTACAGCTACGACAACAAGGACTTCAAGACCATCAAAGGTATCACCTTGGCCTACGACCTCCGTCAGACCAAGAATATCCGTATCAACGCCAACTACACCCTCCAGTATGCTGAGGGTACTGGCTTGAGTTCCACTACCATGACCGAGCTTATCAAGGAAGGTTATACCACCTTGAAGATGCTCAACCCCATCTCGGATGACCGCCGTCACGAGTTCAAAGCCAACGTCGACTTCCGTTATGGTCATGGCAAGCAGTATAATGGTCCCGTCATCACCCGTGTGGTGACCGATAAGGAAACGGGCGAGAAGCGCAAGAAAGAGATCAAGGTCCTTGAGGACTTTGGTGTCAACTTCATGGCTGTTGCCCAGTCGGGCCGTCCCTACACCAAGGCTTTCTCCAACTCCCAGTCCACCATCGTTGGTGGTTATCAGGGCGCCCGTCTGCCTTGGGGCTTCTATTTCAATGTTGTTGTTGACAAGCAGTGGCACTTCATGGTGGGCAAGCGCAACACCTACCTCACCGCCGCTATCACGGTCAACAACCTCTTCGACATCCGCAACGTTCTTAATGTGTTTCCTGTCACCGGCAACCCCGAGGACAATGGTTACCTCACCGACCCCGAGACGCAGCAGGTTATCAACGCCTACCTGGATCCTCAGGCCTTCCGCGACATCTACACCATCGCTCTCCGCAATGGCACCTGGAACTACTCCAGCCCGCGTATGATCAAATTGTCTCTGTCCTATAACTTCTAATCTTAACGCGATAAAAAATTATAAAGATGAAAAGTATATATAGCAAATTAGTATTGGTATCCTTGCTGCTCGTCTCCTTCACCGTCCAGGTGTCGGCCCGCGAGTGTATCGCATGCAAGAAAACCAACGCGAAAAGCGCTGCTGTCAGGTCCAAGGCCGCTGCTTGTAAGCGTGCTCAGAGTACTGCCGAGCTCAACATCAACAATGTCCGTGCCCTGATTAACGGCTATGGCAATATGTGGTACGACGGTTCTGTGGCTCAGTACCACCTGCCCAAGAACAACAACACTTGCCCGCTGTTCTGTGCCGCTCTGTGGATTGGTGGCGAGGATGTCAACGAGCAGCTCCGTATCGCCGCTCTCCGTTTCGGTTCCGATGGTGATGACTACTGGCCCGGTCCCCTGAAAATCAACGGTACCGCCTCTATCGACCTCCCCACCTGTAACTACTACGACCATCACTACATCATTTCCAAGGCTGAAGTGCTTGCCTTCATGGAGCATTTCGACTATAGCACGGTGCCGGCAACCATGAAGTCCGACCCGGGCGATGACCTCACCGAGGTAATCCTTAACTGGCCCGCCAAAGGTGAAGGCGATGACCTGACCAGCTACTTGGCTCCCTTCTATGATGCCGACGACGACGGTGTCTACAATCCCCGCAATGGTGACTATCCTTGGTACGACTTCAACAATGACCTTTGCCCCCGTACCATCAAACAGCGTCACCCTGAGGCTGCCAAGGTCTCCCTTCCTACCATGGAGACCGAAGCAGGTATTGTCACCGGCGGTATCCTTTCCGACCAGGTGCTGAAGGGCGACCAGACCATTTGGTGGGTCTTCAACGACATGGGTAACACCCACACCGAGACCAACGGTCAGCCCATCGGTCTTGAAATCCGTGCCCAGGCCTTTGCCTTCTCTACCAACGACAAGATCAATGACATGACCTTCTACTCCTACGAGATTATCAACCGTTCCACTTATGAGCTTTCGGACACCTACTTCAGCCAGTGGGTCGACCCCGACCTGGGTTATGCATGGGACGACTTCGTGGGATGCGATGTCCGCCGTGGTTTGGGCTACTGCTACAACGGTAAGTCCCAGGATACTCCTAGCTCCGGTTCCTATAGTGGTATCCCGCCGGCAGTCGGTATCGACTTCTTCCAGGGTCCCTACATGGATCCCGATGGCAGGGACAACCCCAAGATTAATATTCCCTGGATTCAGACCTATGGTTCCGCTCCGTTGAAGAAACTCCTCGAGTCTTATAAAAAGACCGACGGCACTGGTGGCTACGATACCATCGACATCTCCTACCATGCCGACGACTTCTTCGCCATCGACCCCAATAGCTGGTATTTCGTTCCTGGCGATATTATTGGCAACTGCGCCATCAATGGTGTCAACTTTGGTAACAACATTGTCGACGACGAGCGTTTTGGTATGCGCCGCTTCGTCTACTATGATAATGGTACCTCCACCATCAACGGTGAACCTTCCAAAGCTTACGACTACTATAACTACTTGAAAGGTATTTGGAAGAACGGTCAGCGTATGAAATATGGTGGAAACGCTATTTCTACGGGTACCACCAACCTCGACTGTGATTTCATGTTCCCCGACGATTCCGATCCCTGGCATTGGGGTACCGACGGTGTTGTCCCTTCAGTCAATCCTAACGACTGGAATGAGATTACCGCCGGTAACAGTCCCGGTGACCGTCGTTTCATGCAGTCCGCCGGTCCCTTCACCCTGAAGCCCGGTGCCTTGAACTACATCACGGTGGGTATTCCGTTTGCCCAGGCCTCGTCCGGCGACAACTGGGCCTCCGTCCAGTTGCTCCGTCAGATTGATGACGTTTGCCAGCGCCTCTTCGAGAACTGCTTCAAGGTTCTTGATGGTCCCGACGCCCCGACACTCACCGCCCAGGAACTCAGCAACGAGATTATCCTCTATATCCACTACGAGAACCCCAACTCCAACAACTATAGCGAGAACTACATGGAGGCTTCTCCCTCTATCCCCAGTTCCTATACTGACGAAAATGGCGAGACCCACCCCTATGACCCCTACTTCCGCTTCGAAGGCTACCAAATCTATCAGCTCAAGGATGCTAACACCTCTATCGCCGACCTCGATGATCCTACCAAGGCCGTCCTTGTGGCCCAGTGCGACCTGGAGAACTACTATGACACCCTTGTCATCAGTGCTGTGAGTACGGTTGTGGGTGGCGACACCGTCGTTACCTACGACACTACCGTCAACACCAGCCCCAGCCTCCCCATTGGAACCCTCGTCAACTTCACCACCGACACCCGTACCGGTATCCTCACCGGCTCTGTCAAGGTTGAGGGTGCCAACCAGGGTATCCAGCATGTGTTCCGCATTACCAAGGACAAGTTTGCCACCGGAACCAATACCAACCTTGTCAACAACAAGGAGTACTACTTCATTGCCGTCGCTTATGCCCACAACCGTTACAAAGAGTTCTCCCAGACCGACGCTGCTTACCTCGACGGTCAGAAAGAGCCCTATCTCGCCGGTCGTAAGAGCGAGAAGGGCGGCAGTATTGAACCCATTGTCGTTGTGCCCCACAGCCCCGCTGCCGAGGCTGGCGGCAAGATGGCCCAAGCTCAGTTTGGCATGTGCCCCAACATCATCCGTCTTGGCGGTTATGGTAACGGTAGCTCTGCTCTGCGCCTCCACCAGGCCACCATCGACTCCCTCATGGGTGTCACCGATGCCTATGGCAATGTCGTTGTCCCGGCCAAGCGTCCCGGTACCTATACCGGCAACATCACTAGCACTGGTACCGACCGCCACTCTATGACAAATCCCTGTGTGGTGGCCAACCCCATGTACAAAGAGAACTATGGTCCTGTCAATGTGCGTGTCATCGATCCCCTCAAGATTCAGGAGGGACGCTTCAACCTCGTGTTCCGCAACCCCAATGGTGACACCACCACTGTCAACGACAGCACGATTTGGGGTATCTGCCGCGACAATGGCGAGCCCATCATCCTGACCCGCAACGGTGTCCAGGTGAGCTACGACATTGTTTGGTCCGACTTCTCCATTGGCCGCTACAACGAGCAGCTCTTCCTCGACCTTGGCCTGGCTGTCACGCTGGTCAATCCCAAGCCTGTGGCCTCCAGTGTTGGGTTCTATCCCACCAGTGTCTTCCCCGGCATGTTCTACAATGGCTTTGCCAACAAGGGCGCCGTTCTGGGATCGGAGATGACCTATGGTGATGATAATTATCAGTGGCTCAGTGGTATTCCCGATAACGACTCCTACCTTGCCTACAACTGGATTCGTTCGGGTACCCAGTTCGCCGCCAACACCTACGACCGTTTCCGTCGTCAAACTTCCAAATACAATGTCAATGAGGCTTACCTCGACGAGGACTACTTCAAGGGCTACCAGGCCACCGAGCGTAGCGCCCTCCAGACCGAGGCCATCGACAAGGACCAGAACTTCGAGGATGTGGTCTACGGCCTCTGGGCTCCCTATGCCGTCACCTCCACCATGCCTTTCCACCCGGGCTTCAACTATTCCTATTATATTGCCGACGAAGCGACCCTCAACAGCCTCTCGCCCGCCGTCAACCACAACAAGCTTGAGCGCGAGCTTATGGTGAACATCTTCAACAAGGCCCTCAACTACAGCGACCTCTCGCTGCTGCCCAGCGTGCAGGTTGTCTTCACCGCCGACACCTCGAAGTGGACGCGCTGCCCGGTGATTGAGATGTGCGACGACTACACCCAGGCCGAAGGCCGTGCCCGCCGCTTCAGTCTCCGCCGTCACGCCTCCGTCAACAAGGAGGGCAAGACGGCTGCCGAGGTGCCCGCCGCCTATCTGACCGACCCCGAAGACTATCGCAACCCCAACTACATCGCCGACTCCGGCATGGGCTGGTTCCCGGGCTATGCCATCAACGTCGCCACCGGCGAGCGTCTGAACATCATGTTCGGCGAGGATTCCCGCTATGTGCAGCATAACGGTGCCGACATGCTGTGGAACCCTGGCAGCACCATGATCGAGGGCACGGGCAACTATGTCCTCGGTGGCCGCCACTTCATCTATGTGATGAATGCCACTCGTCAGCCCTTCTACAACATGAGCACCCAGAGCGAGACCATGAACTACTACATGACTCCCTCCTATGATGCCGGTCGTTGGGCTCACAAGATGCTCCTCTCTGCCGAACACATGATGAAGTACTCCAAGTACAATGCCGGTTACTGGTTCATGAGAAATGGTATCTGCCGTAACGTCAACAACATCATCCCCGAGCGTGACTCCATCGCCCTGCTCTATGCCTCTGTGGCATGGGTCAACATGCCGTTGGTCAACGACCGCTTCGCCTTCAAGTATCCCGGTCGCGACGCCACCCTTAACGCTGGCTACTACAACGGTATCGCCACCGATGTCACCGTCAATATCGACGTGCGCAACCCCTACGGCGCCTACATGTCGCCCAACCGCACTACGACGCGCAGCATCACCGGCGGTGCCCCGAACAACCATGAGATGCCGGCCTACCAGTTCGTCCTCACATCGTCAGACGCTGTGGTGGAGAACCTCGCCACCCGCGACGGTGCCCGTCAGGCCTACATTGATTCGCTGCTCGACCAGATTACCGTAATCCCGAATCCCTACTACAGTTATTCTGCTTATGAGACCTCCAGCCAGCTTGAGACCAAGGTGCGCATTGCCAATCTGCCCACCGGCGTCGAGAACGGCCAGCCTCAAGGCTGTCTCATCCGTATCTACACCGTCGACGGCACCCTCGTGCGTACCCTCGGTCCCACGGCCGTCACCCGCGATGCCAGCATCAGTGCCGAGAACACCTTCGTTGATTGGGACCTCCACAACCAGACCGGTATTCCCATTGCCGGCGGTATGTACCTGATCCACGTCAGCGTGCCAGGCATTGGTGAACGTGTCATCAAGTGGTTCGGCACCATGCGCCCCGTCGACCTCAACTCCTTCGGATTCTAACACAGAGTAAGAAACAACTAAAATATTACAGAGATGAAAAATATATTAAAAATATTTGCTGTAGTTGTGATTCTCACGGCGCTCAGTATTCCGTCGGTGCAGGCCGGCAACGACGAACGCCGCGGTACCGCCGGCGCCTCTGAACTGCTCATCAACCCTTGGGCCCGCAGCACGGGTTGGGGTGGCGTCAACATCGCCAATGTGCGTGGTCTCGACGCTATGTACAACAACGTGGCCGGTCTTGCTTTCATCAACAGCATCGAGGTCTCCTATACCAACACCATCCTCTATGGTGGTAAGAGTGGCCTCTCCAGCGGTGCTGCCATCAACACCTTCGGTCTCGGCATCCGTGTGTTCGATGCCGGTGTCATTGGTGTTTATGTGATGACCATGGGTTTCGGCGACATCCCCGTCACCACCGAGAATAGCCCCGAGATTGGTACCAACGGTACCTTCTCGCCCAGCTATATGAACATCAACGTGGCCTATGCCCACAGTTTCACCCGTAGTATCCACGGCGGTGTGAACTTCAAGCTCATCACCGAGAGCACCGACAATGTCTCGGGTTCCGGCTTCGGCATCGACGCCGGTATCCAGTACGTCACTGGCGAGTTCGACCAACTCAAGTTCGGTATCTCCCTCAAGAACTGGGGTCCCTCGATGAGCTTCGACGGCACGGGTCTCTCGCTGCAGATGGTCGGTACCGGCGGCAACGACTTCACCGTCGAGACCCGCCAGGGCGAGATGGAGCTCCCCACCTGCCTCAACATTGGTCTCTCCTACGACTTCTTCTTCGACAAGTGGGACCAGCGCCTTACCGTGGCCGGTAGCTTCACCTCCAACGCCTTCCTGCGCGACAACTACACCCTCGGTCTCGAGTACAGCCTGTTCAATATGGTCCAGCTCCGCGCCGGCTACATCTTCCAGCCCGGCCTTTGGACCGACGACCTGGCCACCGCCAACAACGGTATCTGTGCCGGTGCCACCGTCGACATTCCCTTCTCCAAGAAGGAGGGCAACAAGTCTGGTATAGCCATCGACTATTCCTACCGCACGGCAACGCCCCTCAAGGGCACCCACGCCATAGGAGCCACCCTGCGTTTCTAGAGAACGTTAACGCCACATAATCCTTGTTGGGAAAGGCTTTGACACAAGCCTTTCCCACTTTTTAAAACCCCAATAAAAACAATACTACTGTTATGTCAGAAATCAAATACTACAGCGAGGAAGGCCTTCAAAAGCTCAAGGACGAGCTCCACCACCTCATCGCCGTCGAGCGTCCCGCCGCTTCGGCTGCCATCGCCGAGGCCCGCGACAAGGGCGACCTCAGCGAGAACGCTGAATACGACGCTGCCAAGGAGGCCCAGGGCCACCTCGAGGCGCGCATCTCCAAACTCCAGGAGCTGGTGGCCAACGCACGTCTCCTCGACGAAAGCAAAATCGACACCTCCAAGGTGCTGCTCCTCTCCATCATCACCATCCGCAACACCAAGAACAAGATGGTCCAGAAGTACACCATCGTCCCCGAGAGCGAGGCCAACCTCAAGCAGGGCAAGATATCCATCACCTCGCCCTTTGCCTCGGCTTTCCTTGGCCACAAGGTGGGCGACCTCGTCGAGGTCAACGTCCCCGCCGGCAAGATGACCTTCGAGCTAACCAAAATTGAACGATAATGGCAACCATTTTTTCCAAGATTGTGGCGGGTGAGATTCCCTGCTACAAGGTAGCCGAGACTGAGCGCTGCTTTGCGTTCCTCGACATCAATCCTGTGGTGCGCGGCCATGTGCTCTGCATCCCCAAGCAGGAGGTCGACTATATCTTCGACCTCGACGACGAGCTCTTCACCGAGCTGCACCTCTTCGCCAAGCGCGTCGCCAAAGGCTTGAGGAAGGTGTGTCCCTGCATCAAAATCGGCGAGGCCGTGGTGGGCATCGACGTGCCCCACGTCCACATCCACCTCATGCCGCTCAACAAGCCGGGTGACCTCAATTTCGGCCATCACGTGGAGATGAGCCCCGACGAGCTCAAGTCCCTGGCCGCCGAGATTGCCGCCGCCATCGAGTAGTACTCACCGTCGAGGATTTCCTCCTCCCCTGCCGGTGCCGACGGTGCCGCCCCAATGGGCGACACCGTCGGCACCGGCTTTTCTTGTGGCTCCTCCACGCGGAGGCTGCCCAGATACTGGCTCGCCGAGGCCTCGCCGTTGTAGTCTTGCACAAAGCCGTAGAGGTGCACGGTCTTGCCCTCCCAGGCCGCCGGCAGCCGCAGGGCCGCCCTCTCCTCGCGGCGAAACGCGGGGCTCGACAGCACCCCGTCGGCCTCCTCCTCACAGAGGGCCGCCAGATAGACCTTGTCGTCGTTCTCCACCGGCAGGTGTAGCGGGTTGCGGTCAAAGTCAACCGTCACCGTGAAGTTGCGCTCCCCGGCCACAAGCGCCGGCGTGCCGAAGCCCACAGGCGCCACCGGCCCGTCGGCCACCGTCAGCCGGGCATAGTCCACCGTCAGCCGGCCCTCCTCAAGCCCGAAGCATTCTTTGTTGAGGCTGATGAAATAGTTGCCCTCGGTCATCTGGAGCCGCCGCGAGCGCTCGCGCATGCCGGCCCGCAGTGTGGGCGTCAGGCGGCTGGCCAGTTGCACCGCCAGTTTGAACCACTCGCGCTGCCGCAGTTGCCCGGGCGTCCGCGCGTCGTTGATGTGACGTGGATAGGAGCGCACGCACCATTTGCCACGCCACTGGTAGCCTACCACTGTTCCCACGCGGCCAGTGAAGCCGCCGTTGATTCCTTCTGTTTGTTTTGCCATGGTTTATAGAGTTTAAGGGTTTAAGGGGTTTAAGGGTTTAAGGGCTTTAATGCCTTTGATGCCTTTTTCGCCCCCTGTTTTATATAAATAAAATAAGGGGGTTTGCTTGGGACATTGTATTTTTTAACAAAATTTAATACTTTTCGTACCTTCTTTTGCCGCGGCGGGAGAGGGTAGGAGCGGGGTAGGGGTAGGGTAGGAAGAAAGGAAGAAGATGGTGGCGGGAGGGTGCTGGTTTTTAGTCGATTAATTCCATCGGAAAAGTTTTTTTGCGTGATTCAAAAAAATGTGTATATTTGCACTAATCAAACCTAGCGTGTAAATAGGTATAACTTAAATATAAACAATTATGAGAAAGACAATTACGACATTGTTGGCGCTGGCGTGCCTGACGGCATTTGCCAATGCGCAGAACATCACGGTTTCGCATCCCACTCCGGGCACGACACCGGCCACCTTCCTCAACACCTACCTGATGGGTGGTGGTGTGTACATCTTCAATGCCAAGTTCAACAACTCGCAGAGCCCCATCACGGCTCAGAACGTGGGCACCTTCAATGCCAACGGCTTCGGCGGCTTGAGCATGAACAGCGGTGTGATTATGACCACCGGCGACATCGGCCTTGCCCCGGGACCTAACACTGCCACCGGCTCTAACTGGGCGATTGACGGCTTCTACAGCGACCCCGAGATGGAAGTAGTGGCTACGGACAACGTGAACAGTTGCGCCACTTTCGATTTCGACTTCGTGACGCTCTCCGACCATGTGCAGTTCAACTACACTTTCGCTTCGGAGGAGTATCCCGAGTATGTCTGCTCGCAGTTCAACGATGTGTTTGCCTTCTTCCTGACGGGTCCCGACCCCGAGACCGGCGAAGAGGTGACGCGCAACATTGCCATCATCCCCGGCACCGACACTGTCAATCCTCCCAACGGCATCGCCGTGGCCATCAACTCGGTCAACCCCGGTACTTCGGGCGGTAGCGGTGGCAGCAGCGAGGGTTGCTACTACGATTATTCCGGCTACTATGTCGACAACAACTATGAATATGGTTCCACCACGACCATCGAAGGTATTGCTTACGACGGCTACACCATGAAACTCACGGCCGCCGCCAACATCCTTCCCTGCCAGGTCTATCACATGCACATCTCGGTCTGCAATGTGGGCGACAATGCCTTCGACAGCGGCGTGTTCCTCGAGGGCGGCAGCTTCAATGCCGACGTGACCGCCATCGGCTTGGGCCGCACCTGGGTCGACACCGTCAAGGGCAGCTGCCCCAAGGCGATTCCCCTGACCCTGGGCTCCACCGGCTTCGACGAAGGTGACGTAAACTTCACCTTCGGCGGCACTGCCGTTCCGGGCGTCGACTACGACTTTGTCGACGAGCATGGCAACAGCCTCCTCGACAGCCCCCTCCATATCGACAACAACGTCCACTCCTTCGTTTTCCGTGGCCGTCCGGGTGTTGACCTCAGCCAGAACAAGACCATCGAGGTCTACCTCAACACCTCGCTTTGCAGCGCCTTCCCGCAGCTGGTCACCCGCGACACCATGCGCTTCGTCTTCACCCGTGGCGGCGATGTGCGTCTGAAAGACTCCACCATCCGCTGCACGCATGTCTGCTTCGAGGTGGGTACCGAGCTGGTCTATGGCGAGAATGTCTCCTACCGTTGGGAGCCCACCACCGGCATCGACGACCCCCATAGCCTCTCCTCCTCGGCGCTCATCTTCGAGAGCCGCAACTACAACCTCATTGCCACCGGTGGCACGGGCTGCAACAGCGACACCGCCCTGGTGCGTGTGATTATCGATAATGGCACCCCCGATGTCCCCGTCGGTGTCGACGAGGCTGATGTCCAGGCCGCCAGCATCTATCCCAATCCCGCCGGCGAGTTCATCAACATCGATGCCCAGCAGCTGCAGCACATCGAGGTCTACACCGTCGAGGGTCGCAAGGTCTACGACCAGGCCTTCCAGGGTGTCAGCGGCACTGTCACCATTCCCACCGAGGGCATGGCCAACGGTGTCTACGGCATCCGCGTCCGTACCGCCACTGGCACCACCGGCGCCAAGATTGTTGTTAACAAATAAACTATGGAGGACAAGAATATGAAGAAGATATCGATTATATTTGCATCGCTGTTCCTGCTGGTGGCTTTCGCCAACCGTGTACAGGCACAGTGCGACGGTGGCACTAATTGCTATGTTGTCATCACTGGACAGGACAGCTTTGGCGACGGTTGGAACGGTGCCTCCATTACCCTCACCCAGAACGGCACCTCGTTGGGTACTTTTACGCTAAACTCTGGCGCTTCAGCAGTCGACACCTTCCGTGTCTGCACTGCCGATGGTCCTGTGGCCCTGACGTGGACCTCGGGCAGCTACGACAGCGAGACCTCCTTCACGGTCAGCGACTCGCTGGGTTCAATCCTTTATGAGGGCTCTGGCTCTGGCCTGAGCGGCCAGTTTGCCGTTGTGGGTCCCTGCCCCAACTGTCCGGGAGTGGGAAATATCACTGTGACGGTCACCAGCACCACGGCCACGGCCACATGGACCGAGCTGGGCGAGGCCACCGAGTGGCTCTACAATCTCTCTGCCTACGACTTCCCTCAGGGCGAATGGACCACCACCACCACCAACGGTGCCTCGTTCGACGAACTCACCAGCAACACCAAATACTACCTCTTTGTCCGCTCCAACTGCGGCGGCGGCGACACCTCCTACTATGTAATCTACAGTTTCCGCACCGCATGCGGTACCACCGTGCTGCCCATCTTCGAGAGCTTCGAGGACAACGGCACCGATATCCCCTTCTGCTGGACAGAGTGGGAATCCTACGATTATGATTCTTGGGGGTATATCTATCATTATCCCCAGATAGAAAACTATTCTTATTATGCCCACAGCGGCAATTATGTCCTACAGATGACCACCGACGAGACTCACTACAACTCGATAATCAGCCCGCAGATTCCCATACCGGCCAACCAGGTCGAGGTGTCGTTGTGGCTCAGGGGCGACGATGCCATCCAGGTGGGCTACACCACCACCAACGACTCTGCCACTGCCGTGTTCCATCCGGTGGCCACCGTGGGCCCCAGCGAGGTGACTAATGAATATGGCTATGATGAATATATATATACAAACTTCCTCGTCTCGTTCGACACTGTTGCTACCACCGAACCCATCTATATCGTGTTCCGCCGCGGCCCCGTGGCCGGCTATGCCCAATCGCTCTATCTGGACGACATCTTGATTCGCGAGAGCATCAACTGTCCGGTGCCCGAGAATGTGAGAGAGGCAGCCAACGCCGTTGTCGCCTCGGGTCAGGTGACCATCGATTGGGATGACGCCGAAGGCACCGTCTGGCAGGTGGCCTATGGCCCCCAGGGCTTCAATCTCGACACCGTGACCAACAACCTGGTGTTCGCCACCGAACACCCCTTTGCCATTACTGGTCTCGACAACGAGACGGTCTACGACTTCTATGTCCGCACCGTATGCGGCACAACGAACGGCTACTGGTCGGGAACCCATGCCACGGTTCTCCCCAATGTTATGACCATTACCGAGAGTGTGGATACGGTGACCTCCTGCGGCGTGACCATCGTCGACATGGGTGGCATGAACGGCTCGATGGCCCAGAACTCGGAACAGCTCATCGTGCTGCTTCCCACCAGCGAGGACCTTACCGTCCGCATCACTGGCCAGGCTGACTTCAATGGCTATGACTACTACGGCTACAACAAGCTGCGCATCTTCGCCGGCACCGATACCACCGGTATGCTGCTCTACTCGCTTGCCAACAGCAGCGATAACAATATCAATCTTGTGTCAGAGGTGGGTGCCATGACCATCTGGGCTGCGGCATCGCCTGAGGATGAGTATGGCAACTATCTTCCCGACGGCTTCCAGTTCTATGTGAGCTGCGAGGAGAAGCCCGACTGCACCACGCCTTACAATCTGGCTGTTGACAGCATCACCGGCGTTTCGGCCTACATCAGCTGGGATTACAGCACCGCCCTGGGCGAGGCTGAGGGATTCCACCTGATTATTACCAATATGGCTGACGGTAGCGTCAGCAGCTTTGAACTTGACGGCGACGCGCGCGACTTCCACCTCGATGGTCTCGACCAGCGTACCAACTACCGTGTGCAGCTGGCTCTCGACTGTGAAGGAATCGACACTATCAGCACCACCTTTGCCACCATCTGTCTGGTGGGCGGTGAGTTTGAGGTTGGCACCGGCACCGTTCAGTCGAACGTCCTGCCTGGCTATTTCTACTACAACACCTCCATTACCCAGCAGATATTCACCCCTGCCGACCTGGATGGCAACACGAACCTCTATGGCTTCAAGTTCTATATGAACAATGGAACGGCATCCGACCGTACTCTTGCAATCTACATGGACACTACCTCGATGACCTCCTTTGCCTCGACCTCCGACTATGTGGCTCCCACTGCTGCCAACCGCTATTTCCAGGGCAATGTGCATTTGAATATGGGTTGGGTTGAGGTGACCTTCGACAGTGTCTTCGTTGTGCCCGCCGGTAAAAACATCTTGCTGACCCTCAACGATATTACCGGAGGCAATCCTGACTACTCCAACCGCACCTGCTACGCCACGTCGACCGACAGCGCTATGGCAATCTACGGATATACTTACAACGGCGTGCTCGATGCTACCGACCCGAATATCTTTAGTAATATTGACTCATGGTATCAGGGTGTGGATTATTCGCGCAGCAACATGGTTTTCCTCACGCCCTGCGCCGAGACCTCCTGCATACCTCCCTTCATCACCTCCAATGTGGCCACGGGCGACAGCGTAATCCTGACCTGGACCCCCGGCAACGACGAGACCGCCTGGAAGGTGGAATACCGCAATGCCGACAGCACTGACTGGATTGTGGCCACCGAAGCCACCACCGAGGTTGCCTTCATCGTCGAGGGCCTTGAGTCCGCTACCAAGTATCAGTTCCGTGTGAGCAGCATCTGCTCAGACACCACCATCGGCCGTATCGTCACCGTCACGACTCCCTGCGGTATCGAAGCTTTGCCGTTCAGCATTGGATTCGAGTATGACGAGCCCTATTTCGACGGCTACAGCGAAATTACCCCCATGTGCTGGTACCGCGGTTCCAAGTATCCGTACTCTTATAGCTATTATCCCTACACCTACGACTCTTATAGCGACTATGTGCACACCGGAAGCGCTAGCTTGAGTATGGGCGGCTACCGTTCCTATCTCGTCCTTCCGAAGATGGAAGCGCCTGTCGATTCGCTGATGCTTACCTTCTATGCCCTCTACGCTGACTCATGGTACGATGCTCCCCAATTTGAGATTGGTGTGGCCACCGACCCCACCGACACCAGCACCTTTGTTGTGGTGGCTACGGCGACTGCCGAGGAACTTGACGAGTGGAAGGAGATAACACAGTACTTCGATACCTACAACGGCCTTGATGGCAACATCTATATCCGCATCAAAGGCAATGACTACACTGGTGGCTATATCGACGATATTCTGGTGGAGCGCATCCCCAGCTGCCGCAAGATTACGGCTATCAATGTTGAGAACATCACCGCCAGCAGCATCACCGTGACCGCGGTCGACGACTACAACCGTGGCAACTACACCTTCTATTGGACTGCTGTGGGTTCCCATACGCTTGCCGACAGTATAAATGTCACCTCCACTACCGCCACCATCACAGGTCTGGATGCTGCCACTACCTATCAGATATGGGCCCGTGCCAACTGCGGTGGAAATGACCGTAGCGCAGCTACCAGCCCCATCAACGTGCAGACCCTCTGCGCTCCCATTGCCGTCACCGAGGATGAAACCTACTTCAATGAGTTTGAAGAGCAAAGCTCATTCATGTGCTTCTGGTCGACAGGTTCTGTCAACGGTGCGGCTTGGCAGTATACCAGCGCCAACAGCGAATTGCCCGCCCACAGTGGTGGCAAGACCATCTCTATCTCCGGCAGGGCCGGCGAGGCTATGGTGGTGCTGCCCACCTTTGACTTCACCGGCATGACCGGCGACGCCGAATTGTCGTTCTACTACTATATGTGCACCCACGACAACTGGGGCTATAGCCTCGGCAGTCCCGACCCGATTGCGGTCTACTACCGTGCGGGCGAGAGCGGCGCATGGACGCTCCTGTCAAATATCGACACCAATACCACCGACACTTGGGTGAAGCGCTACTTCATGCTGCCCAACTCGCAGGGAGCCCCCGTCTACCAAGTGGCTATCAAGGGCATTAGCACTGGCAACTCCGCCGGTACCGCCGTTGACGACATCCGCGTCAAGGGCGAGACTACCTGTCTGCCTCCCAGCAATATCACTGTGAGCGATGTTACCGAGCGTACCGCCTTGGTCAGCTGGACGGGCAGCGCCTCCTCCTACAAGGTGCAGTATCGTCCCCGCGGACAGTGGTCGTGGAACGCCCGTATCGTCAGCGGTGACAACTCGGTGACTATCTCGCCCCTTGAGATGGCCTCCATCTATGAGGTGCGCATCATCGCCCTTTGCTCCACCTACGAACAGAGCGACCCGAGCGACGTGCTGACCTTCCTCACCGACTTCTGCGACGACCGCAACGAGGCTGTCAACTACAGCGCCAGTGCCACCGCCGCCACTACCAGCAGCCTGGCCGACATCAGCAAGTACTATAACTACACCGAGGTTATGGTACCCGCCACCACGCTTGCAGGTATGGGCAACATCAATGGCCTCGGCTTCAAGGTTGACACGCTCTATACCCCCTTTAGCGGTCACCTCCAGATCTTTGCCGGTTTCACCACCGCCAGCACCATGACTGCCTTCCATTACGACACCAGCTACACTGTGGTGTATGACGAAAACTACACTATGAATCAGGGCTGGAACAGCCTCCTGTTCAGCACTCCCATCGAGTGGGACGGTGCCAGCAACCTCGTGCTGGGCTTCTATGTCAACAACAATGACTACTACTCAGACTCTATCCGCTACGGTGCCCATATCGCTGCCAGCAATCTGGTGTACACCGGCTTCAGCAGCTCTTACTTCATGCCTGAGTATGCCAACCTGCTGTCTGCCGGCAGTCGTTCGGCCTCCAATGTGGTGCCCGACCTGAAGCTCATCGGTTGCAACGCCACATGCTATGAGCCCGTCATCTACAGGGTGACCACCACCGACAACAGCGTCACCGTGGAATGGTACAACGAGGGTGCCGACGTTCAGGTGTCTATCCGCTCTACCGCGGTTACCGACTGGGACGATCCAGTGGATGTTACCGGTACCAACAGCTACACCTTCACCAACATGCCTTCGATGACCGACTTTGAGGTCCGTGTGCGTCGCAACTGCTCTGGCGTTGAGGAGGTCTACTCCGACTGGGTCTACGATGTGGCTCGCACCGATACCTCTTGCTCTATCCCCACCAACCTGGTGGTCTCCAATATTTCCGCCAGCAACGCCACCTTCAACTGGAGCGATGGCGCTGTGGTCGGCACCCGTTGGGAACTCCATGTCTGGAGCGAGGATATTGACAACTACTATGATGTCACCAGCAAGCCCTTCACGGTCACCGACCTTGTGCGTGGTGGCAACTACCATGCTGAGGTCCGCGCCTACTGCGCCTCGGGCAACCATGTTGTCGGCGACTTCTGCGAGGCCATCGACTTCGACAATGTCTGCTATCCTCCCACCAACCTCACTGCCACCCGTAACGCCAGCGGCGATGTGGTGCTGAACTGGACTCCCGGCGAGCGCAACACGCAGTGGGTCGTTGCCTACGGCTACCGTGGATTCTTCCTCAACGAGCAGTTGGGCTTCCAGGTGGTCAACACTCCCACCGCCACCATCTCCGGCCTCACCGACGTCTCTGAGCCCAGCAGCAGAAAGAGCGCCGAGGGTACCACCTACGGCTTCCGTGTGCGTGCCATCTGTGCCGATGAATGGAACAGCGATTGGAACAGCGAAGAGGTTCTGGTTCACATCTCCACCGTCGGTATCAACGATGTCAACGATGCTGCCAGCTTCACCCTCCAGCCCAACCCCGCCACGAGCAATGTCACCGTGGTGCTTGGCGAGATGGATGGCGACGCTACCGTCAGCATCCTCAGCATCGACGGACGTCGCATGACGCAGTTCACCACCAGCGAGAGCCGCGTCAAGATTGACCTGACCGATTACGCTTCCGGTGCCTACTTTGTCCAGGTGCAGAGCGCCCAGGGCATCAGTGTGCGCAAACTCGTTGTGAGATAATAGCGAGAAGAAGCAAGAATTGAAAAGCGAGACAGCAGGGCTATCCTGCTGTCTCGCTTCTTGTTTCTCCTTTCTCCTTTCTCACTTCTCCCTTTACACTGGCGTTGTACTTTCCTAATAAACGTTAAAAGTTTGTTTTTTTTCAAAATTATTTTGCTAGTTTCAAAATAAGTTGTATTTTTGCATCCGAATTCAAGAACGAAATAATAGAAAAGAACAAACATAACTTATTATGTATCTGACAAAAGAGAAGAAAGAAGAGATTTTCGCCCAGTATGGTAAATCCGCCAAAGATACCGGTAGCGCCGAAGGACAGATTGCCCTGTTCACCTACCGCATCCAGCACCTCACCGAGCTGATGAAGCAGCACAAGAAAGACCAGGTCTCCGAGCGCGCCCTCGTCGGCCTCGTCGGCAAACGCCGCAAGATGCTCGACTATCTGAAAGAGACCGACATTGAGCGCTACCGCGCCATTGTCAAACAGCTTGGCCTGCGTAAATAAGAAAGATAATAGTTTTTCATATTTATTTGGTTATGGTTGGGACTGCCCGGTGTTTCCGGGTAGTCCTTTTTTATGGCGTTGGGCTCGGCTTACACTACTGCCCTGCAAGCCACGCAATAATTCCGGCTTTCTGACGTTAATAGTTATGTTATGGTAAAAGCATTATTCATCAACGGGAGTCCCCGTAAGAACTTCAATACGGCGCAGCTGCTGCAGCGCGCCATGGAGGGTGCCAGCGAGGCCGGCGCCGAAGTGGAGATGGTCAACCTCTACGACCGCAATCTGAACTACAAAGGCTGCATGAGCTGTTTCGCCTGCAAGGTGAAGGGCGGAAAGAAAGGTGTATGCTCTTTCCCCGACGACCTGAAAGCCATTATGGAACGCGCCGTCGAGGCCGACGTGCTGGTGTGCGGCTCGCCCGTCTACTGCGGCTACCCCACAGCGGGATTGCGCGCCTTCATGGAGCGGCTTATCTTCCCTGGGGTAAACTACTCCGACTTCAGCCACCCTGTAGTCAACAAGCCCAAGCGTTCGGCCACCATCTTCACCATGAACTGCCCCGACGAGGAGGTGTACCGCGCCAACAACTACCACATCCTGATGGACGCCAGCGCCCGTCAGCTGGGCATGTTCGGCCCCACGGAGATTCTCTACAGTTTCGACACCTACCAGTTCAACGACTACAGCCGCTACGATGCCGCCATGCTCCCCGAGGAGCGCAAAGCCCGCATGCGTGAGACGCAGTTCCCGCAGGACCTGCAGAAGGCTTACGAGCTCGGCAAGAGGCTGGCGACGGAAGCAAAAGAAGGATAAGCATGTACAGCTTGAAATATAAGGTGACGACGAGCACCTGCGACAGCGAGGGACGGCTGAAGCTCTACTCGGCCCTCCAGATGATGCAGGACTGCTCGGAGATGTGGATTGACTCGGTGCCAATGGTGAAGCAGTATTTCGTTGAGCAGAATATGGCGCAGCTGTTGGCCACCCGTCAGGTGGAGGTGGTACGTGTGCCGGAATACAAGGAGGAGCTGACGGTGACGACTTCTGTCTGTGAGGTTAAGCCTATGTTCGGCTTCCGCAACACCTTCATCTACGATGCCGACGGGAAACCCTGCTACAAGACGTGGAGCATGGGGGCCTTCGTCGACAAGGCTGCCGGCAAGCTGAAGCGCGTCGACGACGCCACCATCGCCTCGATGGCGTTGGAATCACGGCTTGAGATGAACTACAAAGACCGCCGCATCATCCTGCCCAAAGAGGGTGGNNCGACTACAACCGTCACATGAACAACGCCAACTATGTGCGTGTGGCGATGGAGCTCCTGCCTGAAGGCTTCGAGGTCAGAGGCTTGCGGGTGGAATACCGCGTCGCTGCCAAGCTTGGCGACGTGCTTGTCCCTACGCTATACCATATCGACGGAGGCCTCATCGTCGCGCTGTCCGTCGGCAACGAGACGAGTACAATCATAGAATTCACTTAAGGTTACGCCTGCCGGCAGTGTCACCCTCGCGGCTGGAGGCTGCGGCGGTAGTCGCTGGGCGACTGGCCGAGGTGCTTGGTGCAGTAGCGGCTGAAATAGCTCAGCGAGGTGAAGTTCATCCGGTCGGCTATCTGCGTGAGCGACAGGCGCTCGTCGTTGAGGTATTTCTTCAGGATGGGCACCGTGGCGCGGTCGATGAAGCTGCTGACGCTGTGGCCGGTGACGCGCTTGACGGTGGCGGAGAGGTACTTGGTTGACACGTTGAGGCGCTCGGCGTAGTAGCTCACGTCGCGCTCTGTGCGGCTGATGCCGGTGGCGAGCAGGTCGGTGAGCTGCCGGACGATGATGGCGGTGCGGTCGCTGTGGGTGTCGGTGGCGTCGCGCCGGGCGTGGAGCTCGAAGATGTCGTACATCATCGTCAGGCAGAGGCTCCCCATCATCTCGCG
>LXOW01426682.1_pt1 | contig 37105 bp, 45 predicted proteins | sample 1368591 | NCBI WGS metagenome assembly LXOW01 (sample SAMN04884650, study PRJNA319009) | bovine gut metagenome | isolation source: Cow rumen | host: Bos taurus | place: Italy: Legnaro (PD) | collected 2014-07-09
GCAGGATGCGGCATCCTGTTCGTGGCCTGTCCCGATCAGGTCCGTTCCGCCCTACGGCGGCTGCCGGAAGCCATCGGTGTTCCGGTGGGTGCGGATTGGAATGAGGAGACCAGCCAGGCGGCCATCCGGGCTATGGCGGACATGAAAGCCGTCGGCCTTGGCTGCGGCGTCGGAAGCGGCGACGTATCTTCGCTTATTGAAGCCGCATTACGATCGAAGCTCCCTCTGGTCCTGGACGCAGATGGGCTCAATTGCCTTTCTCGGCACAGGTCGCTGTTTTCGCTGCTCCATGACAGGGTCGTCCTCACGCCCCATCCCGGGGAGATGAGCAGGCTGGTGCAGACGCCCATAGACCAGGTGCGGCGCGATCCTATCGCGGTGGCGCAAAAATACGCGGCTCTTTGGGGCTGCACGGTGCTGTTAAAGGGAGCGGCCACGGTGGTGTCCGACGGGAAAAGGACCTGCCTTGTGGCGGAAGGCAACGCCGGACTTGGGAAGGGCGGCAGCGGTGACGTGCTGACCGGGATCATTACGGGGCTGCTCAGCCAGGGCATTGAGACCTATCCTGCTGCGTGTCTCGGCAGCTATCTTTTGGGGACTTCGGCGGAAAAAGCCTTCGGTTTATTGAAGGAGCGGATGCTCCGCGCCAGCAACGTGATCGAAGCTTTGGAAATATGGAACGATTGAGGGAGGAAACAGAATGCTTCGCTTGGGCGTAGATGTAGGCGGCACTTTTATCAAGGCCGGCGTGGTGGACGAGAACTGTACCATTCTCCATAAGGTGAGCGTGCCCACGGGCGGCGACGCCGGGTATCAGGCGGTGGTGCAGAACATCGCACATGCGGCTGAACTGGCGGCGAAGGAGGCAGGGCTTTCGGTGAGCGATCTTGCTTCCGTAGGCATCGGCATCCCCGGTTTGCTGAACCCGCGGACGGGCGTGGTGGTGCTGGCGCCGAATTTAGGCGGCTGGCGGGACGTACCCTTTTTGGATGCCATCCGAAAGCTGCTGCCCGTTCCGGTGTACGTAGGCAACGACGCCAACTGTGCCGTGGTGGGAGAGACCATGGCGGGGGCCGCCAAAGGCTCTGAAAACGTGGTCATGCTGACGCTGGGCACCGGCGTAGGCGGCGGCATCATCGCCGACGGTCGGCTGTTCGTGGGCGGTCAGGGCCTTGGCGCAGAGCTGGGACATATGGTGCTTGCGCGGGAGGGGGAGACCTGCGGCTGCGGCATGAAGGGCTGCATCGAAGCCTATTGCTCCGTCACCTCCCTGGTGAAGCAGACCCTGCGGGCCATGGAGCAGCACCCCGATTCCGCTATGCACGAGTACGCACGGGAAGCTGGCCTGGTGGACGGGCGCACGGCCTTCGAGTGCTCCAAGAAGGGGGACGAAGCCGCGCTCATGGTGGTGGAGGAATACTGCCGGTATTTAGCGAACGCCATCGGCTCATTGGTCACCGCCTTCCGGCCGGACGTGGTGCTGATCGGCGGGGGACTGTCCAATCAGCGGGCATATTTGATGGACAAGCTCAACGCCCTGCTGCCCAGATACGTGTTTGCCGCAGACATCATCGGCGTACCGCCCGTCCTGCGGGCCACCCTGGGGAACGACGCCGGGACCATCGGCGCGGCATTTCTGGACAGAGTATAGGAGGGCTCCATGGAGGTACAGACTTTTTTGAACGTGATGCACGTGGCGGAGCGGCTGAAGGACGCCGTGCGCCACGGCTATTCCTCCGGCGGACGGCGGGAGAGCGTGGCGGAGCACAGCTGGCGCATCGCCTTGATGGCGTTTTTCCTCAGGGACGAGTTTCCCGATGCGGACATGGATAAGGTCATGGAGATGTGTCTCATCCATGACCTGGGTGAGTGCTTTACCGGGGACATCCCTGCGTTTTTGAAAACCAACGCCGATGAACAGCGGGAGGAGAAGCTGCTCGATGAATGGGTCCGCTCCCTGCCGGAACCTTATGCCAGCCGGATGCAGGAGCTCTACGCCGAGATGGATGCGCTTGAGACCCAGGAGGCCAGGATCTATAAGGCCCTGGATAAGATGGAAGCGGTCCTGCAGCATAACGAAGCGCCGCTTTCCACCTGGATACCCCGGGAGTATGAGCTCAATTTGACCTACGGCTTCGACCAGGCGGCCTTTTCACCCTATCTGACAGCCCTGCGGCAGCAGATGCTATCCGACACAAAACAGAAGATCGAAGAAAACAAAAAAGCCCTGTGAGGGCTTTTTTATTGGTTCGTTTTTTGCCTTAGTGGTAGTAGGGGACGTAATCAGACCAGTTAGAGATGATCTCATGGCCCGCATAGCCGATGCCTCGGACCATGAGCACGATCAAAAGGATGATGCCGATGAGCAGGAGCGCAATGCGAATGGCGCTGATGATGGTGCCGGCCAAAGCGAGCCCGTGCCCCTTGTTCTCCGGCAGTTTCTTGGCGCTGTTCAGTCCCATGATGCTCAGAACGAAACCGGCGATGGCGGTAAAAAAGCCGATGGTGAAGGGCCAAAAGATAAGGGAGCAGACGAAACCGGCGATAGCCAGACCGTTGCTGGAGGATGAAGCGGGCACAGCATACGGGTTCTTCGCCTGAGAGGAATAGTTGGGGTCAGAGTAGGAGGGCGGCAGCTGGGCGCTGGCGGCCTTGTAGCCTTCGGAGGCGTTTTCGAAAGCAGAATATGTCTCGGATGGTTCCTGAACGGGGGCGGCCTCAACGCGCTCTCCGCAGGAAGTGCAGAACTTGGCGTTTTCGGGAAGAAGAGCGCCGCAATGGGTGCAATGCATGGTGTTCATCCTTTCCTGTGATAGATTGAAAAAGCTTCCCTTTTCGACTGTATACTACCCCTTTTCAACGCTGCCTGTCAAGATGAGAAAAACCGTAGCGAAGGGGACAAGCATGTGGTACAATATGAAAAAAAGCAAGAAAGGTCAAGCCCACAACCCATGAGCAAATACGGTTTTCCCAAGGTTGATCTACACCTGCATCTGGACGGTTCCATGCTGCCCGAGAGCGCATGGGAGATGGCCTCGGAACGGGGCATAGCCCTTCCGGCCGAGACTTTGGAGGACTTTCGCCGTTTTATCGTGGTGACGGCGGATTGCCGAAGTGTAAATGAATATCTGAGACGCTTTGAAGTGCCTCTGCAGATCCTGCAGGATAAAGAGGCGTTGGATCGCACGGCCTATGAGTTGACACGGCTTCTTGCCGGGCAGGGGCTCCGGTACGCGGAGATCCGTTTCGCGCCCCAGCTGCATACGCGCAGGGGCATGACTCAACGGGACGCGGTGGAGGCGGTTTTGGGTGGTGTGAAGCGGGCTATGGACGAATATTCCGCCATCGAGATCGGGGTGATCCTCTGCGCTATGTGCATCGGAGACTATGGGCTCAACATGGCGGAAAACCTGCAGACAGTGCGGGAAGCGTCCCTGGCGCTCGCCAAGGGCGTTGTAGCCATCGACCTTGCGGGGGCGGAGGGTTTGACGCCCCTGTCCGGGTTTGCGCCGGTATTTGATTTGGCCAGAGAACTGGGGGTGCCCTTCACCTGTCACGCAGGGGACAGCCAGGGGCCAGAGACCGTTCTCGACGCCCTGAACTTTGGAACGAAACGCATCGGTCACGGTCACCACATCTTTGAGGACAAGGTTCTCTGTGCCAGGGCCATTCGGGATGGCGTGACGCTGGAGGTCTGTCCCACCAGCAATATCCAGTGCAGCACGAGACCCTCATACGAAGAACACCCGCTGAAAAAACTCATCGACATGGGCGTCAGCTGCACCATCAACACGGACAACATGATCCTCTCCGACATCGACCTCGATAAGGAGTACGACCGCTGCATCGGGCAGATGGGCCTGACTCTCCAGGACGTGATCCGCTGCAACATCAACAGCATACGGGCCTCCTTCATGGCGCCGGAGAAAAAGCTCCCTCTGATCGAGGAACTGCTGGCGGCGTTGGAAACATGCGCGTCCTGACATATCGGGCCACGGAGGAGGACGCCGGAAAGCGGGTAGAGTCCGTCCTTATGGGCCCCCTGCAGATATCCCACGGGCTCCTATCCCGGCTGAAGCGGCGGGAGAACGGCATTTGCGTCAACGGGCAGCGGGTCTACTCCACTTNNCCTGAAGAAAGAAACCTGGAGCAGGGTTTGCTGGCCTATTTGACCGACGGGGACTACCCGCACTTTGTGAGCCGCCTCGATAAGGGGACCACCGGGCTCATGCTGGTGGCAAAATCCGGCTACGTCCACGAGCTCATGAAGCGGCGGCTCCACACGGCAGATTTCTGCCGGGAGTATCTGGCCGTGGCGGAGGGGATCGTCACGCCTGCTTCCGGGACTATCGATGTCCCTATCGGCCTCATGGACGGCTCCACCTACCGGCACTGCGTCCGGCCTGACGGAGCCGGGAGCCTGACGGTATATGAGACCCAGTCCGCGGCCGACGGAAGAACGCTTTTGCGGCTTCTGCCCCAAACGGGCCGCACCCACCAGCTGCGGGTCCACATGGCTTATATCGGCTTTCCTTTGACGGGGGATTGGCTGTATGGCATGAGCAGCGATCTGATCGGCCGGCCGGCGCTGCATTCGCATCGACTGACCTTTCTGCACCCGCTGACGGGGGAGAGAAAGACGTTCCTTTCCCCGCTGCCGCCGGATATGGAAGCGCTGCTGCATTGATGGCGGCGTCACAGTATTCGATTGACTTTGGGACCGAAAAATAATATACTGTTTTGAAAAGAATCCCAGACAGGAGATGCAAAATATGATCCGAGTCGGCATCGTTGGATACGGCAACGTGGGACGGGGTGCGGAGGCCGCCGTTCTGCAGAGCGAAGATATGGTTTTATCGGGCGTTTTCACCCGCCGCCCGCCGGAATCGGTGCGCCCGCTGCGATCGGACACCCCGGTCCTTCCTGTTTCGCTTCTGATGGAGCGGGGCGCGGAGGCGGACGTGCTGCTGCTCTGCGGCGGAAGCGCTACGGACCTGCCCGTGCAGACGCCGGAGCTTGCGAGACGGTATTGCGTGGTGGACACTTTCGATACCCATGCCCGCATCCCGGAGCATTTTGCCGCCGTGGACGCGTCGGCCAGGGAAGGCGGCACCGCGGCCATCATCAGCACCGGCTGGGACCCGGGCCTGTTCTCCGTGATGCGGCTCTTGGGCACCGCCATCCTGCCCCAGGGGGCGGGAGACACCTTCTGGGGCCCCGGCGTGAGCCAGGGACATTCCGACGCCGTGCGCCGCATCGACGGCGTGGCCGACGCCCGGCAGTACACCATCCCCGTCCAGAAGACGGTCAACGCCGTCCGCAGGGGGGAAGGCGGGTTCACCGCCCGGGAGAAGCACACCCGGGACGTGTATGTGGTGCTGAAGGAGGGGGCCGACCCCCAGAAAGTGGCTCAGCAGATCGTCACCATGCCCAACTACTTTGACGCTTACGACACCACGGTCAACTTCATCTCCGCAGAGGAGATGGCGGCGGAGCACAGCGCCATGCCCCACGGCGGGTTCGTGATCCGCAGCGGAAAACTGGGGGAGGAGAGGCAGTACGCGTCCCTCATGGAGTTCAAACTGGAACTGGATTCTAACCCCATGTTTACCGGCTCCGTCATGGCCGCTTTCGGGCGGGCCTGCCATCGGCTCCATGAGCAGGGGAAGACAGGCTGCTTCACCGCCTTCGACGTGCCGTTGGGGCTGCTTTCGCCGCTATCTGCAGAGGACCTTCGATCCAAATTGCTGTAACAATACGAACAGGGAGGAAACATGATCACCATTGAAAACATCTGCGTCTCCGGCTTCGCCGCCGCCCTCAGGGGCATGCGGAACCCTTTGAACAGCTGGAAAAAAAGCGACAGCGTCATCACCTTTGAGAACGGGGAGGAGGTCGCCAAGATCGGGCCAAACGATCTCGATCTGATGAAGCGGCTGCGCAAAGCGGGCAGCGATCACAGGAAGTACCTGAGGATGATCAACGTCTCCATGGACATCACGGCCATGCAGCCCTGGTGGTTCGAATTCGACACCTACAAGGTGGGCACCGTCCGAAACTCCTGCTCCAAGATGCACAAGATCCACTCCAAGACCTTCACGACGGCGGACTTTGCCCACGACGGCATCGAAGAGATACCCTACGCCCAGGATGCCTTGAACGCCGTCATCGCCGCCTGCGAGCGGCTGCGCCTGGATTTCAACGCCACCAAGGAGAAGAAGTATTGGCGGGCCCTCATCGAGCTTCTTCCTGAGGGCTACTGCATGCGGGCTACGGTCAGCATGAACTACGAGGTGCTGCTCCACATGTACTGGTCCCGGAAGGATCATAAGCTCACCGAATGGCATGACTTCTGCCATATGATAGAGGAACTGCCCTATTTCCGGGAAGTTTGCCTTGCGGAGGACGACGATTGATGCTGCTCACCGGAAAACAGCCTGCGGAACGGCTCTATGTTGAGATCGACGAACAGGTCAGGGCCGCGACCGCGGTCCCGGGCCTATTCGCCCTCTATGATCCGGAGGACAAGCCAGCCGGCTGGTACCTCAGAAGCATCCAGCGGGCAGGGGACGCCCATGGCATACCGGTGTATGCCCGGCCCCTTTTTGAAGGGACGGAGCTGCCTAAGGAGAAGCTGGGGGGCATGATCGTCCTCAGCAAGCCCAGTGCGCCCATCGCCATCCCCGCCGAGCTGGACGTGGACGGAACGGGCAGCGACAGCTTTTCCACCCTCTATAGGGGCGGTCTGAAGGAGTATCCCCGCAACACGCCCTGTACGGCGGAGGCCTGCGTGCGGCTGCTGGACTATTACGGCATCCCCGTTTCCGGAAAGCACGTGGTGATCCTGGGCCGTTCGTTGACGGTGGGGCGCCCGCTTTCCATGCTGCTGCTGGATCGAAACGCCACCGTGACGCTGTGCCACAGCAGAACGGAAAAACTGCCGGTCCTTTGCCGACAGGCGGATATCCTTGTCTGCGCTACGGGTCGGGAGGGCCTGGTGAACGCAGATTGCGTCCGCCACGGACAGACCCTCATCAACGTGGGCGGCGACGCCGTGGAAGAGGAGGTCGCGCCCATCGTGGAAAATCTTTGTCCTCTCAAGGGCGGCGTAGGCGCCCTGACCACAGCGGTGCTCTTTAAGCACGTTGTCGCCATAGCATAACGCTCTGAAAATATGAAAGTCCTTCGCTATTTCGGCGAAGGGCTCAGCTTGTCAAAAAACCTTTTGACAAGCTGAACAGGCTGTCAGCAAAGGATGGCAGANNTACAAGCATATTTCAATTCCTATATGCCGCAAATGGTCTGCCGCCTTTTTCGACAGCCTGAGTCCTTCGCTATTTCGGCGAAGGGCTTTTCGTTTACTCGTATTCCGTTCGAATGGTGAAGTTCTCCGGAAGGTCGAAGATAGCTGTTTTCAGGAATACGGGGTAGAAATACTCGTCGGCCAATCGTTCAAAGGGGAGCCATTCAAATCTATGCGTATGGCTGCCTTCGTGAAGGGTGAACCGGAGTCCTTTTTCAAGAAGATCCGTTCCGGAAATATCCATCAGGAAGTAAACGCATATCTCGTGGTAGTTGAGGTGGTCCACATCCTCTGTAAAGAAGCTCTGGTTGAGCCACAGGGGGCGTACGATCATAGGCGTGATGTTCAGCTCCTCCCGTACCTCGCGGATGATCGCCTGTTCGGCAGTCTCTCCCAGCTTGACTCGCCCGCCGGGCAGGTAGTAGTAGGGCGAGCGCTCATCCCGCATGGCAAGGATCTTTCCGTCGGAAAGGATTAGGGCACATACCCGGTAATTGAATTTCTCGCTGCCAAAAATATAGGAAATATCCATGTGGTTAAAACAGCTTTCCCGCAAAATATGTCACAGCCCCCAGTATGCCGCCCAGGAGCGCGCCCAGCCATTCGATGGCGGCCAGCTCCTTTTTCATGAGCCCCTTCAAAAGCACGTTCAGGTCTTTCGGATCGAGAGCGTTGATCCGCTTCACCACCAGCCGCTTGATCTCGCCGGAGCCTAACAGCTGGGGCAGAGCGCTCAGAATGGCGGCGTGGATAAGGCTCATCAGGCTGTTTTTCAGCTTCGGCAGTGTCTGTTCATGCTTTTTCAGCGTGGCGGAAAGGGGCGTACCCAGAAAGGCTCCGGCCTCCTTGTACACGTGGTCCTGAATGACCTGCGGCAGGTTCTTCTCCAGCTCCCGGTCGATGAGCTTGCCAAGGGTGTTCACGTACATATCCTCCAGGCTCCCGGTGGGCAGGAAGGGGATCTTAGCATCAGTCCGGCGGGAGAGCTGGCGGGCGAAGGATTCGCCAAGTTTTGCATCGGTGGCCTTTTTCACCAGATAGGTGCACAGAAGGGCAGACAGCTCCTCTCTCTTTTGCACGTATTCCTCCTGACTTAGGGCTTCGATCAGCAGCTCTCGGGGCGTCTTTTCAGAGGCGGCCATGGAAGAAAAGAGCTGATCCAGCCAGCCGGCGATAGCTTCCTTTGTTTCGGGGGTGTCCAGGGCCTCGGAAACGACCTGGAGGGAGAAGAGCTCGTTCTCTATGAGATCGCCGAGGCTGTCGGCGATCCTTGCCTGTTCCTTGGGAATGAGACCGGGGGTGAAAGGCAGCCGCCATTTTCCGATATACTTTGGCGAAAAGGGGCGAAAGAGCATCTCCACGGCCAGGGTGTTGGTCCCGTAGCCGATGAGCGCACCCATCAGAATGGAAAAAAGAAGCGAGATCATAGCGCTATTCTGCTCTGTGCGTTTTGCGGGTATGCTTTTTCTTCCCCGTGCGGAACCGGCCGGTGATCACAGCGGCCATGACCATAAGCCCGTCCGCCAACGCGAGCAATGAGAAGGCCCACAAAAGCCCCTTGGTGATGCCGTTTCTCAAAAAGTTCATGGTGGGGTTGAACCCGTCCAGCACCAAAAAGATCATCATCATGATGGCCAGCACCATGAGCACGGCTTGCAGCGTTTTTACCAACAGACGCATTTACGGTTCCTTTCCGAATGTCTCTCGAATGATCAAACAGTCGCTGACGGATCGACCGCCCTTGTAGGGGTCGTTCAGCACGCTGCCGTTGTAATACATTTCCGCGGACCGGCCGCCGTCCAGATTGTAGGCGGCTTTGCACCCAAGGTCCGCGAACAGCTGGGAGAACTGCTCCAACGTGAGGCCGGAGGCGTCGTCCGTTCGCCCGTCCACCACCACGAAGCAGTAGTGGCCCGGCTCAAAGTAGCCGATGCCGGAGCGGGGGTTTGCCCGGCGGATGTTCTTGCTGGTGTTCAGCTGTGCATCGGGGATGGGCTGGCCCTGCTCGTCAAGGAGCAGCGGGCCGAAGCTCCAGGCCTGATAGGCGCCGTCGGCAATGGCCTGATCCAGGGAGAACGCCTCCGGGGAGAAGGTACGCATGGTCCCGTCATAGTAGAGGACGCATACGTCGAAGGTGCTTTTCTCCTGCCGATGGACGATGCCGTTGCGGATCACGATGCCCGCGTCCTGATTGCCGTAGGTGTCCCCGGTGATGGCCAGGAGGGCGCCGCTGCGCCGACCCATATCCTGCACGCTTTCCCGAAGCCCTTTTCCGTATTTGTCATTGGCAAGAACGGTCTCGAACTGGAACACGTCCGTCAGGTAGATATCGGCAAGGTAGTACATGGCGGTCTTTGCCGTGCCATACTGGACCTTCGTGATGCGGACGGCCAAGTCCGGGCTCGTATAGCCATCGTTACCAGAAAGGATCTCGCCGGTAAATTGCTCGGCATATTTATCTATCCAGGGCACGTATACAGGGGTTGGCTCCGGGGTGGAGGCGACTTCCTCCGAAGGAGCGGGGGTGGATGGAACTTGTATAGCGTCTCTGTCAAAAGCCTGGGCTACGGCGGCCGGGGTAGGCGTTACGGTGACAAGGCCCGCGCTTATGCGCTGCTTCGGCTGCGCGTGATGGAACCAGGCAAAGGTAAGCAACCCTGCGCCAAGCAGCGCAAGGGTGGCTATGGCCGTTCGAATGCTTTCATATAGGATGCGCTTTCGACGCATCTCTTTCTTTTTCCGTTTCATCGACACAGAGTATAGCACAGGTCATGCATTTCTGGCAACTGCATGATTGAATGGGTCTGTTTCGGGTCATCCTGAACGAGGGGAGGGGAAACGCAGAAAGAGAGGGAATGATTTGAACAAGGTAGTGATCTGCGGCGTGGACACGTCTACGCTGCCAACCCTGGGGCAGGAGGAGATGCGGCAGCTGTTGGAAAGAGCCAGGGCAGGGGACGCTTGTGCCCGGGAGAAGCTAGTGACGGGGAACTTGAGACTGGTGCTGTCGGTGATCCAGCGGTTCTCCAATCGTGCGGAGCAGGCAGATGATCTTTTCCAGGTGGGGTGCATCGGCCTTATGAAGGCCATAGATAACTTTGACGTTTCCCAAAACGTCCGCTTTTCCACCTACGCCGTCCCCATGATCATCGGCGAGATACGCCGATTTTTGCGGGATTATACGGCCCTTCGGGTTTCACGATCTCTGCGTGACATGGCGGGGAAGGCCATGCAGGTAAAAAAGCGGCTCACGGATGTCCTGAATCGAGAGCCCACGGTGAGCGAGATCGCTAAGGAGCTGGATCTGACGGAAGCGGAGGTGGTCTATGCCCTTGACGCAGTCGTCGATCCGGTATCTCTCTTCGAGCCCGTGTTCCATGAGGATGGGGATGCCCTGTATGTGATCGATCAGATCCGGGACGAGACTTCGGGAGAGAAGAAATGGCTGGACAGCATCGCTTTAGAGGAGGGCATCAGCCATCTGAACGAACGGGAGCAGCGGATCGTCAAGCTCAGGTATTTTCAGATGAAGACCCAGATGGAGGTGAGCCGGGAGATCGGCATCTCCCAGGCTCAGGTGTCGCGGCTGGAAAAAGGGGCGTTGGAACGGCTGAAAAAGTATATTTAGCTTGAACGGAAGCGAATTCGGGAGTACAATACCAACAAGGTATTCTCTCGGGGGTCGAACGGATGAAGGTCAGGGATCGGATCGTATCATGGTGTACGCTGCTTTGCTTTTTCGCCGGAGCAGCGTTGGGGCTGATCCGGCCGGATCTTGCACAGAAGGCGTCCTTCATCGGCAGGTTCTTCGTTAACGCATTGAAGTACCTGGCGTTGCCGGCGGTGATCCTGTCCGTATTCCACGCCGCCGTGCGGAGCGCCCGGAACGCGGCGGGCATCCTTTTCAGGGCCCTGGGCCTTTTCGTGGCCATGTTTTCCGCCTCCTTCCTGCTCTGCGCCATACCCTATTCCATCTTCAAGCCGGGCTGGGGCTTTCCCCTGACAGGGGAGGCTGCCTGGCAGGGGAAAACGGCCGTTATCTCTTTTGGCGGGATGCTCAAAAACGTCTTTTCCTTTGGCGGCATCAATTCCCTGTTCTTCCCGTCCATCCTCATCTCTTTCGCGATCGGATTGATCTGCAGCGCCCTGAAGACAGACACCCTGGAGAAAGCTGCGGACGCAGCGGAAGGGTTCTTCATGAAACTGCTGTCCTGTTTCATGATCCTGACGCCCCTGGGCGTGTTCTCGTTGATGGCCGCGTGTACGGCCAGCTTCGGCCCGGAGGCCCTCAGATCCACAGGCGCATACGCTGCCTGGGCGTACGGCGGGTGTCTGCTGGTGCTCATAGCGGTGATGATCCTGCCTCTGTGGACCGTTTGCGGCGTGAGTCCCGGCCAGTATTTTCGCCGGACCGGTCGTGTGTTTTTGACCGCCCTTTCTACCTGCTCCTCAGCGGCCACCCTGCCGGAGACCATGCGGACCTGCCGGGAGGAGTTTGGGACGGCCGAGCGGATCACCGGCATCGTTGCGCCCCTGGGGTGCACCGTGCACATGTGCGGCGGCGCAGTGTCCTTCTGCCTGTTGGGGCTGTTCGTTTTTCAGATGACGGGGCGGGCAGTAACTCTCGGCACGCTTCTCGCCATGCTCCTGTTTTCTCTCCTCTTGAACATGGCGGCGCCGGGTATTCCCGGCGGGGGCATCGTGCTGGGCGCCACATACCTTGGTATGCTGGGCGTAGAGCATGTGGAATTGTTTCTCGGTATATATGCCGGGATCTATCGGATATTGGATATGGCGTACACCTCCTTGAACGTAGCGGGGGACGTAAGCGCCAATGTGTTGATCGACAGATGGGAGAAGAAGCGATGAAACCGTTGTTTCGACAGGTGCAGCCTTCCGTGACCATGGGCCTGGACCAGCAGGCGCGGGAGCTGGCCGCCGCCGGTTATGATGTGATCAACCTGACGGCGGGCCAGGTGGACCTGCCCATGCCGGAGGCGGGCAAGGAGGCGGTGCTCAGGGCGTTGGCGGCGGATCGCACCGGATACGTGCCGGCAACCGGTTCAGCAGAGGTGAAGGAGGCGGTGCGCTCCCGCATGATGTGGCATGAGGGGGAAATCCTTATTTCTTCCGGAGCCAAACCGCTTTTGAACGCCGCTGTGGCCTGCCTGTGCGGGCCCGGGGACCAGGCTATTTTGCCCACTCCCTGCTACACCAGCTATCCGGAGATGGTCCGCCTGGCGGGCGCTGAGCCCATCTTCGTTTCGGGGGAGGCGGAGCGTCGCTTCATGGTGTCCGGGAGAACTATCGAACAGCATATCACAGGCCGCACCAAGGCCATATTGCTGAATGACCCGGTGAACCCCACAGGGGCGGTGTATGATCGGGAGACGATGGGGGAGATTGCCGAGGTGTGCCTGGCCCATGATCTCTACCTGATCGCTGACGAGGTATACAGCGCCTTCGTCTATGAGGGAACGTTCTTCAGCTTTTATCAGTTTCCCGAGTTGCGGGACCGGCTGATCCTGGTCAACAGCGCCTCCAAGTCCTTCGCCATGGCGGGGCTCCGTCTGGGGTATGCCGTGGCGCCGGGGCCCGTCGCCGGCGCCATGGGAGCGTATCTGAGCCATGCGGTGGGATGCCCCTGCTCCCTTTCCGAGCAGGCGGCTTTGGCTGTGCTGAACATGGATGACGGCTATGAAAAGCAGCTGCGGCGCGTCTTTCAAAACAGAAGGGACAGGCTGTTTGAAGCCTTGTCCCTGATCGACGGCATTCGAGCAGAGAAAAGCCCCGGCGCCTTCTATCTGTGGGTGGACGTCCGGGCCCTGGATGATGACGTTGCCTTTTGCCGAAGACTGCTACAGGAGGAAGGGGTGGCCCTTACCCCCGGCAGCGCCTTTAGTTGTCCGGGCTGGGTCCGCCTTGCCTATACAAAGGACGTGCACGTTCTGTTGGAGGCGGCGAAGCGGATGAAGCGGTTCGTGGAGGCGGATCACAGCAGATCCTCCGGCGTCAACAGCTGAATGTCCGGCAGCGATGCCTCCGCGGTCAAAACGGAGATCACATATCCCTCCGTTTCTCGGGTGAAAAAGCGATAGTCCCCGTGCTGCCAGCGAAAGCCGGCGGTGGTGTCGATCTGGTTCAGCGGCAGACTGAACCCCAGCCCCGTCAGCTTCATGGCGCATTCTTTGCGGGTGAACACCGACAGGGGCTCCAGGCCCTTTTCGCAGGGCAGGCACATCCTGTTCAGCAGGGCCTCGTTGACTTTTCGATCCCGCTGTTCCATGTCCACGCCGATGAGCAGATCGCTGATGCCCAAAAGAACGTGCTTCCCGCTGTGAGACAGACTAAATTCCGGCGATCCCGCCGATAAAACCGGCTTTCCATAGGAACCAAAGGTAAGGTCGTCGTCCGTGCGAACGTGAAGAAGGGAGGACAGCAGCAGCCCTGCTCCCAGCGTCAGATCCGAGCCTGAACGCTCAAATGCCGCCCGCCGTCCTTTGGGAAGCAGAGGCAGTATGCGTTTTGCATATAGTCGTATGTTTTGACAGGAAAGCAGATACAGATCCATATCTGGAATAATACCAAAGAACGCGCCGGAAAGCAAGGAGGGGAGGGAACCGGCGCGTTCTCTATGATGGCCGCCTGCTGCTCTCATGGGCGGAGCGTATATGGCGGGAACTGGTAGGCTGCCTGTTTTCCGGCAGTACGTACTTGCCGGGGGCAAGGCAGGAGCCCCAATGATACTTGCATGGCTGCGTTTATGCGGTGTGCGTGCCTCCTTTCCGTTTGGGATGGCTGAAGTATAGCGGACGAATTGGGCACGAGTATGTGCAAAGTGCAACACAAACGCATTTTCTCTGTTAACATCCCGTGAACGAGGATTGGAAAAGATAGGCTTCTGTGGTATTATGATCCCATGAAAAAGAGTTTGCTGTTGTTTCTGCTATCCTTTCTGATCCTTCCCGGCTGCCGGGATAGGACCGCGGATTCGGCTGTGGTTGGGGCGCCTGTTGAGGATGTCCGCATCGAGATCGCCGTCCTCACTGCGACGCCGTCTCTTTCGCCCCGGGATACTCCCTTGCCCTCCAATGAGAACATATTCGTTCCCGGGGCCCTGGCAACGCCCACGGCGGAGCCCTCCTGCGCGCCCACGGATACCCCTGCGCCGAAAGAGCGTTATGCGGCGGCGGAAGGCGTGGAGACTGTGGCCTGGATGACCGACACCCAGCACTACGCCAACCATCAGGCCAAGGAGAACGTGCCCGACATTTATCCGATCATGACTGGATTTCTTAGGGATAAAGCGGAGCAGATGCATCTTGTGTACGTGGTGCACACGGGGGATCTCGTTCACGTGAACGACAGCGAGGAGAACTGGAAGGTGGCCAGGGATGCCATGGATCTGCTGGAAGGCATCCCCAACGGGGTGCTGGCGGGCAATCACGACATGGAACCTTCCAAAGGCGGGTATAAAAACTACTGGAAATACTTTGGGGAAAAGCGGTACGATCAGCAGCCCTGCTATGGGGAAAGCTATGAAAACAACCGGGGCCATTACGATCTGGTCACTATCAGCGGCCGAAACTATATCTTCGTGTACATGAGCCACGCCCCGGACAAGAAGGCTGTCCGGTTCATAGTCAGCAGCTTTCAGAAGCATCCTGATCGGGTGGGCATTCTGTGCCTCCACGATTTCATCACCACGGAGGGCACCCTGTCCGAGGCCGGGGAACAGCTTCGCGAACAGGTAGTAGCCAAATGCCCCAACGTGTACATGGTTCTCTGCGGCCATCGGTATGGGCTCTACACCCTGGAGGACGCCTTTGACGACGACGGGGACGGGGTGAAGGAGCGGACGGTCTATGAGATCATGATGAACTATCAGGCCGCCGGAAAGCAGGGCGGGGGCGGATACCTTCGGCTCATGCAGTTCGATGAGCAAGCCCATGAGATCCGCTGTATAAACTACTCTCCCTACCTGGATGATTACGACTGGCTGGACGATCCATCCCACAAGGAGAATCGCTACGAGATGGACGAGAAGAGCGAATCTTTCACGTTGAAGATGCCCTGGGCATAATAAAGGGACGGCCTTATTGGCCGTCCTCCAGTTTTTCCACGTTTTTGAGCTTGCTTTGTATCTGCCGGGTCCGCACGCCCACCAGCTGATCGAGATCGCCGGACACCTGCTGCAAATGCCGCTGGGAGGCTTCCAGTACGTCGCCGAACTTGTCGAACTCGGTGCGGACGGAGCGCAGTATCTCCCACACTTCGCTGGATCGCTTCTCGATGGCCAGGGTCCTGAAACCCATCTGCAAACTGTTCAGCAAGGCCGCCATAGTGGAGGGTCCCGCAAGATTCACCTTGTACCGCTTTTGCAGCTCCTCCACCATGCCCCGATTCACGGCTTCCGCGTACAGCCCTTCAAAGGGCAGGAAGATGATGGCAAAGTCCGTGGTGGCGGGCGGCGCGATATACTTGGAGGATACGTCCCTGGCCTCCTGCTTGAGGCGGGTGGTCAGGGCCGTTGCTGCGGCGGAAATGGCGCCGGGGTCCCCGGCGTCGTAAGCGTCCATCAACGCGGCGTAGGTGTCGCCGGGGAACTTGGCGTCGATGGGCAGATACACCGGGGCGTCGCCGGAGCCGGGGAGCTTCACGGCGAATTCCACCCGGTCGGCGCTGCCCGGGCGGGTGGCTACGTTGGTGTCATATTGTTCGGGGGAGAGGATCTCTTCCAAAATGGCGCCCAGCTGGATCTCGCCCAGGATGCCCCGGGTCTTCACGTTGGACAGGACCTTCTTAAGGTCCGTGACCCCGGCCGCCACCTGCTGCATCTCTCCAAGGCCCTTATAGACAGCCTCCAGCTGCTTGCTGACCATCTCGAAGCTTTTGCTGATCCGATTCTCCAGGGTGGATTGGAGTTTCTCNNTCCAGATTGGCCTTCTCAAAGGCGTCCAACCGCAGCTCTACGCTCTGCTGAAAGCTCCGCTGGTTGTCGTTCTGCTGGCGGGCAAAGCTTTGCTGGCCCTTATCCATCAGCTGACCAAAACCGTTGAGGGCGGAGTGGACGGCGTCGTTCAGTTCTCTTCGCTGGTCAGACAGCTTGTCCAGGATATCTTCGTACCGATCCGCCGTTTTCAGCTGCAGGACCAGAAAGATCAGCGCCACAAGGCCGATCAATGACAGGGCTGAAAGGATGAGAATGGCCAACTCCATAGAGAACGCCTCCGGATAAAAGATGCATACAGTATAGCACGGATAGACCGGCTGCACAAACGGTTTTTGCGGATGGATACAAAGGGATAGGCTTTTCTCACGTTCCCGAAGGGAAGCAGACGCAGATCACGTCGTGTACCTTGCGATCCTTGCTGGGGGAATTGACGACCTTGGTGAGCCAGGACATGTGGGCCGTGGCGCCGCCGTCCAGGTTATAGGCTCGCACGCAGCCCATGGTGTACATGAGCTCGCTGAGCTCCTTCATGTTCAAGCCGCCGGAATACTTCCCCTGCCTGCCGTCCACGATCACCAGGCAATAGTGGCCCGGCTCATAGTACCCGATGACGGAGCGAGGGTTGTTTCCCGCCACGCTGGTGTTGAAGTTGCTCTTGGGACGGCCCTCGTGATCCAAAAGCTCGGGCCCGAAGTGCCAGCTCTGCCACGGGTCCATCTCCAATATCTCCTCCAGGGAAATGGTCCCCGGTTCATAGGTCTCCATGACGCCGTTTTTATACAACACGCAAAGGTCCGAGGTATACTTCTGCTTTCGGACGACCTCTCCGTTGCGTACGATGAGGCCGTTTTTGTGCCACAGGGAATAGTCGCCGGAGATGGCGATGATGCAGTTGTTTTTCCTTGCGATGTCCTCCATGGGACGAATGCCGCCGGCGCGGTAAGAGCCTTTGGCGAAGGCGGTGGTCAGCGAGGTAACGTCCTGAACGAGCACGTCGGCCACGTAGAAGGTCACAGGCCGGTTGTAATTGAGTTCATCTCGGTAAACGTCCCAGGACACGGAGATGGACGGATCGGAATAGGATTGCTCCGTCAGGATCTGCTCATCGGAAAAGCGCCAGGCGTATTGACCGCCCAGCAAACCGGAGGGGGCAGGGGAGGCCAAGGGCGTGGCCAGGGGAGCCGTGGAGGGTACGGGAGAGGAGAGATACGGGGATGGCAGGGTTGGGACGGGCGTCTGGACGTATTTGGAGCTGTACGTATGCGGTGCAATGGTTTCTGCGGGAAGGGGCGAAGGTTCCGCGAACATGGCTTTCCCCTTGTGCCAGCGCAGCAGATACACGCCGCAGGCTGTCATCACCAAAAGGAGGGCGCACAGGAATAGAAAAGGCGCACGTTTTTTCGATGTGCCGACAGAAGCAGCCATGTTCCTTCCCCCTTTCTCTGCGGTCCGTTTTCATAGTATAGCATGCTGCGGCAAAAAATGCAGGGCATGGAGAAAAATTGACAAATTTATAACATCCTGTAAATTCTCTTTACAGCAAAAAAGCGAGCGTATATACTGAAAAAACAAAACGGAAGGGAAGAAACTGGATGAAACGGGTTTTGGGCAGCATCCGCCGGGCGGACGAAAGATACCATCTGCTGGAGGACGGAGACAGGGTCTGCATCGGCGTATCGGGGGGAAAGGACTCCCTGCTGCTGATGGAGGCGCTGAAGCTGTATCAGCGGTTTTCGCAAACAAAGTTCGAGGTATGCGCCGTCTCGCTGGATCTGGGCATCGTGGAACAGGATTGGTCCGCTGTGACCGCTTTTGCCGAGCGCATCGGCATGGATTACTCCCTGATCAAAACGGACATCGGCGACGTGGTCTTCAACATTCGACAGGAGAAAAGCCCCTGTGCCCTGTGCGCCAAGCTCCGCCGAGGTGCTCTCAACAACGCTGCACGGGATAGAGGCTGCAACAAGGTGGCCCTGGGGCACAACCGTGAGGACGTGATCGAGACATTTTTCATGAGCCTGCTCTACGAGGGGCGAGTGAACACCTTTGCGCCGGTGACGTATTTGTCTCGCTCAGACGTGACCGTGATCCGCCCGCTGGTGTTTTTACCGGAGAAGCATGCTTTGTCCGTGGCCCGGCAGCGGGAACTGCCGGTGCAGAAGGCCAACTGCCCCGCGGCCGGGCATACGAAACGGGAGGAGGCCAAGGAGCTGATCCGGCATCTGTCCACCCTGGTGCCTGACGTGGAGGAGAAGTTGATCCATGCCATCGCCAACACTGAGAAATACGGGCTTTGGGACAGGATGCGGCTTCGCTACGATCACCCGCTGTTTGAAGGCCCCGTGACGGATAAAAACGTTCCCGCGGCCACGGCCGGGGACGAGGCGGAATAAAAGACGGACCCCCTTAGCTGAAAGGGGGTCCGTTGTTGTATTAGTCAGCGGATTCAGGATTCCTTCTTGGGCACCTCGCCGTCCGCCTTGATGAACTGTGCGGACATATAACCCTTTGCGTCGGTGCCGGCCACCAGCACGTAGTAATAGTCGCCTTCCTGATAGTAGATGTAGACCAGCTTCCCTTCATAATACTGACCTAGGGATTTGTTGGTCACGCCGGGGCCCTCCCGAAGAGCCAGATTGCTGGAGGAGATGGTGCCTCGCACGGTCCCCTCAGGCTGGTCGCTGCCGGTGGAAGTCTCGCCCAGGGTAGAGAGGAGCTTCACAAATTGCTTGGAGATATAGCCGTACTTCTTCGTTTCGTTCACCAGCAGGAAATAGAAATCGCCGTCCTCCGCATATACGGTGAGCTTGGTGCCGCTCTTTAGACCGGAAGCGATAATGGTCGTGCTGGTGCTGGGTCCCTGGCGCATATTCACGCCGCTCTTGATGAGCTTCCCTTCCGCCGCGCCGGCGATCATCTCCGCCGTGGGCTCGGTAAGGGCGTTGGGATCGTCGGAGAGGGGCACGGTGGGTGCGGGCGTAGCGGTAGCGTCAGGATCGGGCGTCTCAGCTGCAGGCGTCTCCTCCGCAAGCTCGCTTTGCTCCGGCGTGGGCTTGGGCGTGGCCGTGGGCGCAGGATGATAATCGGACGAAGCGGGAACATTGTTCACCGTCTCCTGCTCCTTGCTGCAGGCGCCGAATCCCTTTGTGGCGATGGCGATGATGATGAGCGCCAGGAGCAGGACCCCTACGGCGGCCAGGAACAGATAGCCCTCGCGGGTGATGATCAGCTTTTTGCGTTTTGCCATATGCGTCCCTCTTTCCATGCTTTTTCTTTCTTTGATATAGTATACTCCACCATTTGACATTTTGAAAGACCCAATTGCAACATTCTTCAAATTTTTATTATAGTATCGAACGTTTTTTTCCATGCAAAAAGGAATAGTTAGCGGAGGCTAATCTATTGGCAAGAAAAATAATTTGTGATAAAATACGTTTGTGACAATGTGCCTTCATGTAAAAGGCAGTTGATTTATGTCATAGGATAGTCCGAAACAATATGTATAAGGAGGATGTGTATGACTAGTACGAAGACCACAATCCCATTCACCGGCACGGCTGAGCAGGAAGCGGAGCTCAAAAAGGTCATTGCGGAGCTCAAGGGAACGCCCGGCGCTCTGATGCCCGTGATGCAGAAGGCGCAGGATATCTATGGGTATCTGCCCATAGAGGTACAGACGATGATCGCGGAGGGACTGGGCTGCTCCCTCGAGCAGGTCTACGGTGTTTCCACCTTCTACGCCTGGTTCAGCCTGGAGCCCAAAGGTAAGCATTTGATCCGCGTCTGTCTGGGAACGGCTTGCTACGTGAAGGGGTCTCAGGACATTCTGGATGAGCTGACGAAGCTCCTCGGCGTCACCGCAGGCCACACCACGCCGGACGGCATGTTCACCGTGGAAGCCGCTCGCTGCCTTGGCTGCTGCGGCCTCGCGCCGGTCATGATGATCGACGATCAGGTCTACGGGCGTCTCGTTCCCGCCGACGTGAAGGGCATTATCGACAAGGTCCGCGCCGAGTAACACTCCTATGAGATTAGAAGAAGTCGCCCGCCTGGTCGGGGCAAAGATATGTACGGGGGAGGAGCTGTTGGATGTGGATATCGACTCCGCATTCGCCAGCGATATGATGAGCGACGTCCTCGCCTATGCGGAGGATCAGGCGCTGCTCCTCACGGGGCTCAACAATCCCCAGGCCGTGCGTACCGCGCTGATGCTGGATATGAGCTGCATCCTCTTCGTTCGCGGCAAGGAGCCGGCGGAAGAAGTGGTCTCCCTTGCAAAACTAAGCCACATCGCCGTATTGTCCTCCGCTCTTACCATGTATGAGGCAAGCGGGAGACTGTACGCAGCGGGGCTGCACAGGTGATCCCATGAGCGCAGAACCATTGCATGTGCATTATACCGTGGATGGCGGGAACTTCACCTCTGCCGGCGAAGCGTCCGTCAAGGTCAAGCGCCTTCTGCGGCAGCTGGGCTGCTCTCCGGAAACGATCCGCCGGGTCTCCATCGCCATGTACGAAGGGGAGATCAACATGGTCATCCACGCCAACGGCGGCGATGCCGACATTTTTGTGGATGATCAAACCATTCGGATTTTTTTGAAGGACACCGGACCGGGCATCAAGGATGTGGAACAGGCCATGCAGGAAGGGTATTCCACCGCGCCGGACAACATCCGCGCCCTGGGATTCGGCGCCGGCATGGGCCTGCCCAACATGAAACGATACTCCGACGTCTTCAACATCGACAGCGTTGTCGGTCAGGGGACGACCATTGAACTTGGATTTGAGAACAGGTGAGCTTTACGAAAGAGGAAGGCATGGGATACAGACACTCCGTTTCGCTGGATCTGGATAAGTGCAAGGGCTGCACCCATTGTTTACGGCGCTGCCCTACGGAAGCTATCCGCATCCGTGACGGCCATGCTGTGATCAACGCCATCCAGTGCATCGATTGCGGCGAATGCATCCGTGTCTGCCCCTACAAGGCCAAAAGAGCCATCTGCGATACGCTGGACGATCTTGATCGTTCCAAGTATCTGATCGCGCTCCCGGCGCCGTCCCTCTTCGGTCAGTTCATCAACATCACGGACGTGGACTTCGTGCTTCAGGGCCTTCTAGACATGGGCTTTAACGACGTGTTCGAAGTCTCCCGCTGTGCGGAGATCATCACGGAGTACACCCGGCGTTATCTGAAACGGCAGGACATCCCTCGCCCGGCCATCAGCTCGGCCTGCCCGGTGGTGGTGCGGCTCATCACCATCCGCTTCCCGTCCCTCATCGATCACATCGTGCCCCTGATGCCTCCCATTGAGCTGGCGGGGCGGATGGCCAAGGAGGAGGCGATGAAGAAGCATCCGGAGCTGAAGGAAGAGGACATCAAAACGGTGTTCATCAGCCCCTGCCCGGCAAAGTTCAGCTGGGTAAAGAACGGAGAGAAGGAGGACGAGGCGCCCTGCGTGGACTACGTGGTAGCCATCAGCGAGGTTTACTTCAAGCTCCTCAACGCCCTCAAGTTCAAGGGATCGCCGAAGATCACCAGCGAGACCGGCATGATCGGCCTCGGATGGGCTTCCTCCGGCGGCGAAGGGTCCGCCCTGATGAACGATCGGTATCTGGCTGCGGACGGCATCGAAAACGTGATCCGCGTGCTGGACAGCATCGAGATGGGCAGCTTCCCCAGCGTGGAGTTTGCGGAGCTGGACGCCTGCAGCGGCGGCTGCGTGGGCGGCGTGCTCACGGTGGAAAATCCCTATATCGCCCAGGTCCGCTTGCAGACCCTGCGCCGGTATATGCCGGTGAGCCTCAACCACGTGCCCAAGCAGGTGGGGGATGCGGACGTGCCGGAGGATATTCTGACCGTGAAGCCGGCCTCCTTCGCCAACGTGTCTGCTTTGAACGTGAATCGGTTCGAGTCCATTCGTATGATGACGGATATAGAGAACATCCTGGAGGGTCTTCCGGCTCTGGACTGCGGCTCCTGCGGCGCTCCCAACTGCCGCGCCTTTGCGGAGGACGTGGTGAAGCGGGAGGCGAACATCGACGAATGCATCGTCCACATGCGTGAACAGCTGAAGAATCTGATGAGCGAAATGGAGAAGAAGTCATGACCGTGTTTGAGATCAGGGACGCATTGGGGCTGGAGCCCCTCCATGAGGCAGAGGATCGGCCGGTCACCGGCGGCTATGCCGGAGATCTGTTGAGCTGGGTCATGGGAAACGCCCAAAGCGGCGATTGCTGGATCACCATCATGTCCAACCGAAACGTGCCGGCCGTCTGCACCCTTACGGATGTGGCCATGGTCGTTTTCGCGGAGGACGTGACGCCGGACGACGCGGCTCTCGAAGCGGCGGTGAAGAACGATCTCAATTTCTACCGTTCCCCGCTGTCGGTCTTCGAACTGTGCGGCAAGGTGGCGGCGCTGATCGCATGAACGCCTTTGCCGTAGATCTGCACATCCATTCCTGTCTCTCCCCCTGCGGTGAGGACGATATGACGCCCTGCAACATCGCGGGAATGGGGTATCTGAACGGATTGAAGATCATGGCGCTGACGGATCACAACACCGCCAAGAACTGCCCTGCCTTCTTTGCCGCCTGCCGGGAGTACGGCATCGTGCCCGTTCCGGGCATGGAGCTGACCACGGCGGAGGACGTCCACATGGTCTGTCTGTTCCCTGCGTTGGAAACGGCGCTGGCGTTCGACAGAGCCGTGGAGGAGCGGCGGATGAAAGTCCGCAACAAACCGGCCATCTTCGGAGAACAGATCATCATGGGGCCGGAGGACGTGCCCGTTGGGAACGATCCCTGGTTCCTTCCGGCGGCCACTTCCCTTTCTCTTGAGGAAGGGGCGAAGCTGGTCAGGTCCTTGGGCGGGATATGCTACCCGGCCCATATCGACAGGGAAGCGAACGGCTTGTTGGCCATCCTGGGATTCTTTCCCGAATCGCCCGTGTTTCCCCTGGCGGAGGTCCATGACGAGGACAAGCGGGATCTGGCGGGGGGACGGAAGATCCTGGTCTCCTCAGACGCCCACCGGCTCTGGGAGATCAGCGACGGCAGCTTTTGCGTACATCTGGACGTGGATCCGGAGGCAGGGGAGGAGGCCGTTCGAAAAGCCCTCTTTGCCATGCTGGAGAAGAGAACATGAAGGAACTGTCGCTGAACATCCTGGATATCGTGCAGAACTCCGTTTCTGCGGAAGCGAGCCTCATTCAGATCCTGATCGCAGAAACTGAGGATACGCTGCGTATCACCATCGTGGATAACGGCCGGGGCATGTCTCCGGACTTCCTTGCCACGGTGATGGACCCCTTTTCCACTACCCGCAAGACCCGGAAGGTGGGCATGGGGATCCCCTTGTTCAAGCTGGCGGCGGAGCAGACCGGAGGTGATCTGACGCTCTCCTCTCAAACGAGGGAAATGAGCCCGGAGGATCACGGAACGGTCATCTCAGCGTTCTTCCATAAGGATCACATGGATTTCACGCCCCTGGGGGACGTGGTATCCACCCTGATCAGTCTTATCCAGGGCTGCCCCGATGTGGATTTTCTCTTTGAGCATGAGCTGCCCGGCGGAGAAACGGTGCATCTGGACACGCGGGAGATGAGGGAGGCCCTGGGGGATGAGATACCTCTTAACAGCTTTGAGGTCCTGGAATGGGCCAGAGAAAGCCTGAACGAACAATATGGTTTTTAAGCGCAAGCTTACTACATAACCAAAAACTACGAAAGGAAAACAACTATGAAAAGTCTTGAGGAACTTGCAGCGATTCGGAACAAAATGAAGAATAAGGTCGCTCTCCGCGAGAACAGCGGTGACATCCGCATCGTCGTCGGCATGGCCACCTGCGGTATCGCCGCCGGCGCCCGTCCCGTGCTCAACGCCTTTGTGGAGGAAGTCAGCAAGCAGCACGCTGATAACGCCAGCGTGACTCAGACCGGATGCATCGGCATGTGCCGGCTCGAGCCCATCGTGGAGGTCTTTGAGGGCGACAAGGAGCGGGTCACCTATGTGAAGGTGAAGCCTGCCATGGTCCCCCGGATCGTCAAGGAGCACATTCTTGGCGGAAAGCCCATCACGGAATACACCATCGGTGCCGCAGAATAATAACGGAGGATATTGAGAATGATTCGTACGNNCAGGATGAAGTTAAGGTCGTTCGCACCGGCTGCTTCGGCCTTTGCGAGAACGGCCCCGTCATGATCATCTATCCCGATGGCACCTTCTATTCCCGGGTGAAGATCTCCGACGTGCCTGAGATCGCTTCCGAGCATCTCCTCAAGGGCCGCATCGTGGATCGTCTGGTCCATCGAGATGCCGACAAGGAAGACATCGAACTGCCTACGCTGAAGGATATCGAGTTTTATAAGCCCCAGCTTCGCGTGGCCCTGCGCAACTGCGGCGTCATCAACCCGGAGGACATCGAGGAGTATATCGCCATGGACGGCTACGCCGCTCTGGGCAAGGTCCTCACCGAGATGACCCGTGAGCAGGTCATCGAAGAGATGATCAAGTCCGGCCTGCGCGGCCGCGGCGGCGCCGGCTTCCCCACCGGCCTCAAGTGGAAGTTCGCCGCCGTCAACCAGACCCCCCACAAGTACGTGGTCTGCAACGCTGACGAGGGCGACCCCGGCGCGTTCATGGATCGTTCTGTTCTCGAGGGCGACCCCCACGCCATCCTGGAAGCCATGTGCATCGCGGGCTACGCCATCAACGCGAACCAGGGCTACATCTACGTCCGTGCCGAGTACCCCATCGCCGTCCATCGTCTGCAGATCGCCATCAAGCAGGCTCGTGAATACGGTCTGCTGGGCAAGGACATATTCGGCACCGGCTTCGACTTCGATATCGACGTGCGTCTGGGCGCCGGCGCCTTTGTGTGCGGCGAAGAGACCGCGCTGTTGACCTCCATCGAGGGCAACCGCGGCGAGCCCAAGACCAAGCCCCCGTTCCCCGCCAACAAGGGCCTCTTTGGTCAGCCCACCATCATCAACAACGTGGAGACCCTGGCCAACATCCCCCAGATCATCCTCAAGGGCGCCGANNTATTCCCAACGGCCGCGAGTTCAAGGCCGTTCAGACCGGCGGTCCTTCCGGCGGCTGCATTCCCGCCAAGTTCCTGGATCTGCCCATCGACTACGAGAACCTCAAGAGCATCGGCGCCATGATGGGTTCCGGCGGTATGATCGTTCTGGACGACTCCACCTGCATGGTGGACGTGGCCCGGTTCTATCTGGACTTCACCGTGGACGAGAGCTGCGGCAAGTGCGTGCCCTGCCGTATCGGCACCCGCCGCCTGCTGGAGATGCTGGACAAGATCACCAGCGGCAACGGCACCCTGGAGGACCTCGACAAGATGGAGGAGCTCTGCAAGTACATCCAGGCCAACGCCCTCTGCGCTCTGGGTCAGACGGCTCCCAACCCCGTGCTCTCCACGCTGAAGTTCTTCCGCGACGAGTACGTGGCCCACGTGGTCGACAAGCGCTGCCCCGCCGGCGTGTGCAAGAAGCTCCTGCGCTATGAGATCGATCCTGAGAAGTGCCGCGGCTGCACGGCCTGCGCCCGCAAGTGCCCCGTCAACGCCATCTCCGGCACCGTGAAGCAGCCCCACGTCATCGATCAAACGAAGTGCATCAAGTGCGGTTCCTGCATGGATACCTGCCGCTTCGGTGCCATCAGCAAGAAATAAGGAGGAAATCCATGAGTACTGTTCATGTCAAGATCAACGGGATCGAAGTTGAGGTCCCTTCCGATTACACTGTTCTGATGGCTGCGGAGAAGGCCGGGGTCCATATCCCCACCCTCTGCTACCTGAAGGACGTTAACGCCATCGGCGCCTGCCGTATGTGCGTGGTCGAGGTGAAGGGCGCCCGCTCCAACCCCGTGGCCTGCCTCCAGCAGGTGGCCGAGGGTATGGAGGTCCAGACCAACACCCCCGCCCTGCGCGCTTCCCGCAAGATGACGCTGGAGCTCATGCTCTCCAACCATCGGATGGACTGCCTTGGCTGCATCCGTTCCACCAACTGCGAACTGCAGACTCTGGCCCAGGAGTACGGCGCCGATCCCGACAAGTTCCGTCCCGCCGAGCCCATGCAGCCGGACCTCGATGAGTCCGCTATCCATCTGATCCGCGACAACAGCAAGTGCATCCTGTGCCGCCGCTGCATCGCGGTCTGCAAGAACGTCCAGCACGCCCACGTCATCGGCGCCAGCATGCGAGGCTACAAGACCCACGTGTCCAGCCCCTTCGAGATGCCTCTGGCGGACACCAGCTGCGTGAACTGCGGCCAGTGCATCCAGGTTTGCCCCACCGGCGCTCTCACCGAGCGGGACGACACCGAGAAGGTTTGGAAGGCTCTTGCCGATCCCACCAAGCATGTGGTCATCGCGCCCGCGCCTTCCGTCCGCGTTCAGATCGGCGAGTGCTTCGGGATGCCCATGGGCTCCAACGTGGAAGGCAAGCTTATCGCGGCCTGCCGTCGGCTGGGCTTTGACAAGGTGTTCGACGTGGACAACGCCGCCGACGTGACCATCATGGAGGAAGGCACCGAGCTCCTCGGCCGTCTCAAGAACGGCGGCGCTCTGCCCATGATCACCTCCTGCAGCCCCGGCTGGATCAAGTTCTGCGAGCACTACTATCCTGAGTTCATCCCCAACCTGTCCACCTGCAAGTCCCCCCAGGGCATGTACGGTGCGCTGGTGAAGAGCTACTACGCCGAGCATGCGGGCATCGATCCCAAGGACATCTTCTGCGTGTCCGTCATGCCCTGCACGGCCAAGAAGTTCGAGTGCAACCGTCCTGAGCTGGGCCGCAACGGTCTGCCCGACGTGGACGTGTCCCTGACCACCCGCGAGCTGGCCCGCATGATCAAGAAGGCCGGCATCATCTTCGACAAGCTCCCCGACGAGACCTGCGACGATATGCTGGGTCAGGCCTCCGGCGCGGCCCACATCTTCGGCGCCACCGGCGGCGTTATGGAAGCGGCCCTGCGTACTGTGTATGAAGTGGTCACCGGCAAGACCCTGGAGAAGGTCGATTTCGAAGCTGTCCGCGGCGTGGAAGCCATCAAGGAAGCGGAGTATGATCTCAACGGCACCAAGGTCAAGGTGGCCGTTACCTCCGGTCTCGAGAACGCTAGCAAGCTCCTCGACATGGTCAAGAACGGAGAGAAGGACTACACCTTCATCGAAGTTATGGCCTGCCCCGGCGGCTGCGTCAATGGCGGCGGTCAGCCCATCGTGTCCAGCAACTTCAAGAACTTCCACGACGTGCGTGCCATCCGTGCTGCCGGCCTCTATGGCGAGGACGCCAATATGCCGCTGCGTAAGTCCCACGAGAATCCGGAAGTCCAGAAGCTCTACAAGGACTACCTGGGCGAGCCCAACAGCCATAAGGCCCATGAGCTGCTGCACACCCACTACACGGACCGCGGCCTGTACAAATAAGCCAGGCAAAGCTGCATAGCAAAAGCAGGAAGTCGAAAGGCTTCCTGCTTTTTGTTGGTTCTTGCTGCTTCAGTGTTCCTTTTTCCAGGCCTTGATCTCTTCCAGACGTTTTTTATATTTTGCTTCCAATCCCTGCTCCGTGGGCCTAAAATACTCTCGCCCCACAAGGGAATCGGGCAGGCATTGCATGCTGGTGAGCTTCGATTCATAATCGTGGGCATACTGGTACCCCTTTCCATACCCGAGGTCCTTCATAAGCCCCGTAGGAGCGTTGCGGATGTTCAGGGGCACAGGCTCGTCCAGCTGTTTGAGCGCATCCTGCCTTGCGTCCATATAGGCCGTCTCCATGGCATTGGACTTTGGGGCCATGGACATGTACACCACGGCTTCCGTAAGATGAACGCTGCATTCCGGCATCCCGATGAAATGGCAGGCCTGATAGGCGGCCACGGCGATCTCCAACGCATGGGGGTCGGCAAGGCCCACGTCCTCGCTGGCAAAGCGGGTCACCCGCCGGGCGATGTACAGGGGGTCCTCACCGGCCTCGAGCATTCGGGCCAGCCAGTATACCGCGGCGTCCGGGTCGGAGTTTCGCATGGACTTGTGAAGGGCGGAGATCAGGTTATAGTGCTCTTCGCCGTTTTTGTCATACAGCAGGGATTTCTTGGAGATACACTGCTCGAGGGTCTCTCTGGTGACGGTGATGCTGCCGGTCTCGTCTATGTCCCCGTTCAAGACCACCATCTCCAATGTGGAAAGGGCGTTGCGGGCGTCGCCGTTGGAGAATACGGCGATCATGTTCAGCATTTCGTCGGTGATGGACACACGTTCTTTGCCGAAGCCCCTCGGGTCGTTCACAGCACGACGCAAAAGCCCCGCCAACTCCTCCGTCTTCAGTGCCTGGAGCACGAACACCTTGCAGCGGGACAAAAGCGCGCCGTTGATCTCAAAGGACGGGTTCTCGGTGGTGGCGCCGATCAGGATGATGCTGCCCTTCTCCACAAAGGGAAGAAAGGCGTCCTGCTGGGCCTTGTTGAAGCGATGGATCTCATCCACGAACAGGATGGTCCTGTCCCCGAAGCGGCGGTTTTCCTCCGCCTGCTGCATGACGGTGCGGATCTCTCGAATGCCGCTGGTCACGGCGGAGAAGTCGATGAAAGAGGATTTGGTCCGGTTGGCAATGATGCGGGCCAGAGTGGTCTTGCCAACGCCCGGCGGTCCCCAAAAGATCATGGAGGAGACCTGGTCGCTCTCGATGAGGCGGCGCAGGACCTTGCCGGGCCCTAAAAGATGGGTCTGCCCGACGAATTCATCCAGCGTTTGAGGGCGAAGGCGGGCCGCCAGGGGCTGAGGCACCTCCTTCTGAAAGAGGGAATACTGTTCCATAGACTACCTCCCAAAGAAAGTATACCATAAAAAAGAAGGCCGGGGAAGCCCCGACCCTCATCTTGAGAAAAGGTTATTTCACAGTTTCCTTCAGCGCCTTGCTGGCCTTGAAGTAGGGGACGCTGGCGGCGGAGATGGTGACCATCTCGCCGGTGCGGGGGTTCTTGCCTTCCCGGGCCTGCCGATGCTTGCAGCCAAAGGTGCCGAAGCCAGACAAAGAGACCGTTTCCTCCTTGATGGTTTCGGTGATCGTTTCCAAAGCTACGGAAACCACCGCGGCGGCATCCTTTTTAGACAGGCCGGTCTTTTCGGCGATAACTTTTATAAAGTCGGTTTTGTTCATGGCAAAACTCCTTTCAGGTTTGGCCCATTATATCATCTTAATATGGGCTTGTCCATACATAAAAATGCCTGTTTTTCTATAAAATTCTGTCTTTTTTGTTACTTTTTCACAAAAATGATCCATATATATTTTTATATTGGCTAAAAAATATTTTTACACCAACCATCTAAGCCTGACCAGGATGGTTCGGATAGGACCACGCAATGAGGGATGGTTTTTACGTTGCTTCATCGGAGAAGAGAAAACAGTTCTGCCGTAGTTGGGCCGCTTCTGCCGCCGAAGTGAGAAACGCACCAGGCGCCTGCCGCACAGGCCCGACGATTGGCTTCCCGGGGGGTGCATCCTGAAAGGAGGGAGGCGAGGAAGGCCCCATCGTATACGTCCCCTGCGCCCACACGGTCCCGAATGGACACGGAGAAGGCGGGGAAGGTGCGGACTTCCTTGCGGGTATACACAGTCGCCCCCTGCTCACCCCGCCGAGCGACAACCATGGGCACCAGATCCAGCAGCTTTTTTGCCGCGCGATCCGGGTCGGTTTCTCCGGATAGAGGACATAGCTCGTCCTCTGCCGAACCGAACAGCAGATCACAGTACCTGATGGCCGTCTGCATATTATCCGCAAAGGTCTTGTCCTGAAGGGATTCCAGGCGAGCGTTCACATCAAGGGATACCGGGATCCCGGCTTCATGGCATCGACGCATCAGGATTAGCTGCTGCGTAGCCGCAGGATCCTCCCGAAGCGTCATACCGGAGGAGTGCATGCATGAGATGCGGGACAGGATGTCCTCCGGGATCTGATCCGACGTTATATCGTGCTGGCTTGCGCCAATACGAGGATAGGCGAAGGGGACTCGTTCGCCCCGCTCATCCAGTACCAGCAGGACCATGGTGGTCATGGAGGCTTCCTTCAAGGTCAGCAGTGAAGCGTCCACGCCCTCTTTCTCCAGCCCCTCTTTCAGAGCTCGTCCAAAGGCGTCTTGACCGGCAGTGCCGAGAAACAGCGTGGGAACGCCGAGCCGAGACAGGGTCACGGCGGTGTTGGCGACGCTTCCTCCGTGGGAGAAACGGACACTCAGATCGTCCTGGTCCACAGGAGCGGCTACAGATAGCAAGGCGCGTCCATAAGGGATGAGCAAATCGGCGCAGATATCGCCATAGCAGAGGATGGGCAGCATGCTGGGCTCCTTTCAGCGACGGTCGATGGTGATCACCGGATTGAAGCTTGCGTTGCTGGCGGTGATCCTGCTCACCGCCAGCGCTTTCAGCTCCCCGTCAGGTAGTTTTATCTCATAAGGAACGGATATATCAAACACCAGATTGGTGTGGGTCTGTCCCCGCACCAGCCGAAAATCGTGTATCAGGATCCTCTCATCAATGGCGGCGAGAGCTTGCTTCACCTGTTCCTTGGCTTCATCGGTCTCGGGGTTGTTCACTGCGATGGGGTCCATGTGAATGGTGGAGAGGCAATGAAACTTGCGGTTCAGCTCCCATTCGATGTTGTCGATCATGTCATGGGTGGAGAGCATATCGGCATCCTCGTCCACCTCGGCGTGAAGGGTGATCATCTTCCGTCCGGGACCGTAATCATGTACGATTAGGTCATGGACGCCCAGCACCCCCTCATGGGCTTCGACCGTGTCCGAGATGGAACGAAGAAGCTCAGGATCGGCTTTCTTGCCGAGAAGCAGATCCACCGTCTCCTTGGCCGTGCCGTATCCGCCCCACAGTATGAGCAGCGACACAGCCAGGGAACACCAGGGATCGGCGTTGATGCCCCAGATCCGATTTACCCCCATGGAAAGCAGCACGGCGCCGGAGGTAACGCAGTCGAAGAGACTGTCCTTGGCGGTGGCCAGCATGGCGGAGGAAGCAAATTTTTTTCCGTATCGCGTGTTATAGAGCGCCATATACAGCTTTACGCCGATAGAGCACAGCAGCACCAGGAAGGCGGCCCTGGTGAAGATCGGCGCGCTCGCGCGGGAGATGAGGCTTTCAATGGAGCTCTTGGCCAGCTCCACCCCCATGAGCAGGATCAAAAAGGCGATGACCAGCGCGGAAAGGTATTCGGCTCGGCCGTGGCCGAAGGGGTGTTCCGTATCAGGCTTCTTGTTGGAAAGGACGAAACCGCCCAGGGAAACAAGGGAGGAGCCCACGTCGCCCAAATTGTTGAACCCGTCGGCCTGGATGGCCAGGGAGCCGATGAGAATGCCGAGAATGATCTTGAAGATGCTCAATATCAGATTGAGGAAGATGCCTACGGCGCCGCAGATCATGCCGTAGCCGTGTCGAACGGCCTCCTCGTCGGTCGTATCATGTAAAAAAAGTCTGGAAAGCAATGCGATCATGCAGCTTGCTCCTTTGCGTCAGCGTGTTGAAGAGTATACCACGATTGGAGAAAATATGCAACGAAGGAACCACTTGCAATTTGTTGTAGAATGGGGCATAATAAAAAAGGAAAAGAAGAAAAAGGAGGTCAGCTATGCTTTCAGCCCTCGGATATCTGGCTGTGCCGTGCATCCTGTGTTTCCTGTTTGGCATCCTCATGTTCGTCGTGGAGATGTTTACGCCAGGCTTCGGCGTTGCCGGCGGTTTGGGCGTCGCTTCCTTTGCGGCCATCATCGTGATGCAGTTTTTGGCGAACTCCGTCACTGCGGCGCTGATCGTCACGGCTGTGCTCATTCTGCTGTTGGCCGTCATCATCGTTCTGTTCATCCGCTCCTTTCAAAAGGGCGCTCTGTCTCGCTCTCGGATCGTGAACAGTACGGCGGTGGAGGGGGATTCCTCCCCGGTGGTCAAGGAGAAGGGCAAGGACCTGGTGGGCAAAACGGGCGTAGCTGTAACGGCCCTTCGTCCCGCAGGCATCGCCGAGATAGGCGGTGAGCGGATGAACGTTTCCACATACGGGAACTTTATCGAGGCAGGCAAGGAAGTCGTCGTAGCAGCGGTGGAAGGATTGAACGTGTTCGTCAAATGAAATATTGCAAAAAATGCGGTGTCCTGTATGTCACCGACGTCTGTCCCAAATGCGGCATTGAGCCGCCTGAGTACCAGCCGGAGCCGGAAGCCGCCGACAAGAAAACGCTGGTGCGTCAGTGGATCGGTCTGCTGGTGGGCATACCGCTGTTCATCATGGCTATCTACGTGGTGATCTATCTTCTGTATTCTCGCGGATAAAAGTAGAAAAATAGGAGGAATAAACAACACATGCTTCCCGCAATAATCATCATCGTACTCATCATCATCTTCTTGTCGCTGCTGTTTAGCTTCGTGCCCATCGGCTTGCTTATTTCGGCCAGCGCCTCCGGCGTCAAGCTGAATATCAGCACGCTGGTCGGTATGCGGCTCAGGAAAGTTATTCCCGCCCGCATCGTGAACCCCCTGATCAAGGCCACCAAAGCCGGTATCGATCTGCCCCTCGATAAACTGGAAGCCCATTATATGGCGGGCGGCAACGTGGATCGTGTGGTCAACGCCCTGATCGCCGCCATGCGTGCCGGCATCCCCCTGGACTTCGGCCAAGCCTGCGTTATCGATCTGGCCGGCCGAAACGTGCTGGAGGCCGTGCAGATGAGCGTCAATCCCCGGGTCATCGAGACACCCGTCATCGCCGCCGTGGCCATGGACGGTATTGAACTGAAGGCTAAGGCCAAGGTCACCGTTCGTGCCAACATCGAGCGTTTGGTGGGCGGCGCCGGTGAGGAAACCATCATCGCCCGTGTCGGCGAAGGCATCGTCACCACCGTCGGTTCCTCCAAGAGCCACAAGGAAGTTTTGGAGAACCCTGATTCCATCTCCCGCACCGTTTTGGACAAGGGCCTTGACGCCGGCACCGCCTTCGAGATCCTGTCCATTGACATCGCGGATGTGGACGTGGGCCGCAACGTAGGCGCCCAGCTGCAGATCGACCAGGCGGAGGCGGATAAGCGCATCGCTCAGGCCAAGGCAGAGGAGCGCCGCGCCATGGCTGTGGCTCAGGAGCAGGAGAATATAGCGGCTGTGGCCGGCATGCGGGCAAAGGTCATCGAGGCCGAGGCCGAGGTGCCTATCGCCATCGCCCATGCCTTCAAGGAAGGAAAGCTCGGCGTGATGGATTACTACAACATGAAGAACGTCATGTCCGATACGGATATGCGTAACGCCATTTCCCATGCCGCCGATCCGAAGACGGCTAAGAAATAACCTAAAAGCGAGGACGTATCGTGCAGCTTCTGATGGTATTGATCGCATTGATCGGCATCAGCCTTTCCATTGCGAACAAAAAGAATGCTGAGAAGGCGCAGAAGCAGCGGCAAGCTCTCCAGGGGAGGGAAACCGCCGCTCCTGCTCCTGCGGCCCAAAACAGAACGTCACCTGTTAAGACTCCGGTCGCTCCCTCAAAATATCCGCCTGCGGGTCCTTCCAAATCCCCGTCCGCCGCAGCTTCCAAGCGTACTGCCAATCAGGCACAAAAAACGCAGACGAAGACCGCTGCGCCTACCTATGGCGGCACGCCTCGCTATACCCACGTGGTTACAAGCACGCTGGAAGGGGGGCATTCCCATACGGAGTCCAGCATGACGGGAGAGGAGTTTTGCCCACCGTCCCAGGTTGCCGCTGTCCGATCGAAAGAGGAACAGCCTGCCTGTGAGAGCACGGGTGCCCTGTTGGACTTTCAGGCAAACAGCGTGCTGCAGGGTGTGTTATATGCGGAAATTCTGGGGAAACCCAAGTCGCTTCAAAGGAAATAAATGCAGCGAAACGATGTAGTAAAGGGTGTATTCATTGCCGTGCCATTGGCCGTTCTGGTTTTTCTCTACGGCTTCTGGCTCGTCGTGGATACACCCATTTACGTGGAGTCCATGATCGTGGGCGCCATTTCGTTGGCTCTGTTCGCGCTTCTGTATATCCATTTCGTTCCAAGGGCCTTTGACTTCGTCTTAGGTGCGGATAAGGAGCTCCAGCTCTCCGCCGTGCAGCGGATGAGGACGATCGGTTTCCGCGAGTTGGTTCGCTTGGTTTTTATGCTTGCTGTGGCTCGTGCGCTGTTCATGCTGGGGGCTTTTCTATGGAGCCTGTATCTAAACGGCTTTACCGAAACCGTCTTTGAGATCCAGCACGTCTGGGCGGACCATCTGTATGCGGGACGCATCATCTCCATTGCCAATAAGGGGTATGCCGTCGAAACGGCGGAGTTTGCCGGCAAGTACCTGAATCTGCTGTTCCCTCCGCTCTATTCGATGATCGTCCGTCTGATCAGTCCCTTTTATCTTAGCAGCATTCGTGCAGGCTTCTTTATCGCAAATATAAACGCTATCCTGAGCGGCGTGGTGTTGTATCTGCTGGTCCTGCACGATTCAGACAGGCGTTCCGCCCTTCGCTCCGTTTGGTATTACTCTATTTTTCCGCCCAGCTTTCTGCTCACCTGCACCATCCCAGCCAGCACCTTTTTGCTTCTGTCATTGCTCTGCATCTATTGTGCGCGCAGGAAATACTTCGTATTCAGCTCATTGCTGGGCGCCTTGGCAGCGCTGACAGACAGAGCGGGGATCGTGCTGGTCATCCCCCTGCTGCTTGAGTTCTTCGCTGTAATGACCCAGGAGTATAGATCGCTTCGAGAGATCACCTGGCGATTCTATCTGAAAAAGAGTCTGATAGGCTCCACGCTGATCCTGGTGCCCCTGGGATTCATTCTGTACCTTGTCATCAATCGTGTGGTAGGGGGCAGCTTCTTCACCTATGTGGAATATCTGGAAGAAGTCTATTCCAGCCGCTTTGCGCTGTTCTATCGGGTGTCCGGCATACAAACGGAGAAGCTGATCAATGCATTTCTCTTTTATGAACCTTCCCTTGCATACGGCTTGTATCTGCCCACGGTCTTTTTCTCCCTAGCCTGTTTAGCTTTGGCGGTTGCCGTGCGTAAAGAATTGCGCGTCAGTTATTTAGCCTATTTCATGGTGTGTTATGGGGTGATCCTCGGGCAAACCGGCGTTATGGATGCGCCGCGGCAGCTGTTTTGCTGCTTCCCGGTCATCATCGCCCTGACTCGTCTTACAAAAAATCGTTGGATCGATCTGTTGCTGTCCCTGCTCTGCATAGCTGGATCTGTGTTCTATTTGGGTATGTATGTGGCCGGTTGGCCGGTGGTGTAAAATGCTGGAGTTATATGTTACGTTCATGAAGATCGGCGCCGTCATGTTTGGCGGCGGCTATTCCATGCTCCCGCTGCTCATGCGTGAGCTGGTGGACAAAAAGAAATGGTGCACGGAGGAGGAGGTCCTGGATTATTTTTCCCTGGCCCAATGCACCCCCGGCGTGATCGCCATCAATTCCGCCACCTTTGTGGGGTATAAGCGGGCCAAGGTCATGGGTGGCATCGTAGCCTCCCTTGGTGTGGTGACAGTACCGCTGCTGGTCATTACGATCATCGCGGCGGTGCTCCAAAATTTGATGGACTATCCGCTGGTGCAGCACATCTTCGCAGGGGTGCGCGTCGCTGTGGCCGCACTGATGACGGTGACCATCGTTCGCCTCATCAAAAAGGCGGCAAAGGATCGGCTGAGCTGGTGCATCGTGATCGTCGCTTTCCTGCTTTTGACGGTGGTTCGGCTGGATTCCGTATGGCTGGTGCTGATCGCTGCCGCATTCGGCATCATTGCGGGGAGGTGGAAGAAAGCATGATCAAGACGATCCTTTTGCTCATCTTTGAGTTTATGAAGACCGGCCTCATGGCCGTAGGCGGAGGCATGGCATGCATTCGTTTCTTACAGGACATGATCGCCAGATACGGCTGGCTAACGGGGGAGGAGCTGGCGAATATCATCGCCGTGGCGGAATCCACGCCCGGTCCCATCGGCGTGAACGCAGCCACCTACGTGGGATATAGCGTCCTATCCCAATATGGAGCAGGCTGGGCGCTGTTGGGGGGCGTCATCGCCACCATGTCGCTGATCTCGCCGCAGATCGCTGTGATCGTGCTGGTGGCAAGAGGCCTGGAAAAATATCGCAGTTCCAAGCTGGTGAACGACGCCTTCGGCGCGTTGCGTCCTGCGGCGGCGGGCCTGGTAGCAGCGGCGGGGTGGTCCGTGATCCGTTCCTCTCTCGGCATTGGCTTTGCTCCGTTCAATGTGGACGTAGTTTCCCTGATCATATACAGCGTCCTGGTCGCGTTGATGCTCCTGCCCAAGCTGAAGAAGGTCCACCCCGTGCTGTTTTTAGCGGCAGGCGGAGTTATCGGCGCTCTTTTGAGCCTTTGATTATTGACAAAGACGGTGTGTTGACGGTACAATACAACCCGTAGCGCGGCTGTGGTGGAACGGCATACACAACAGACTTAAAATCTGTCGGCGAAAGCTTATGGGTTCAAATCCCATCAGCCGCACCAAAAACAGAGGCCATCCGAATGGGTGGCCTCTGTTTTTGGTTAGCAAAGAAGGGATATGAACCGGGGGCCGGAGTGAATGAGGCTCCAGTGGAGCCTCAGAGCGGCCCCCTGAGCGAGCCCGCAGGCGAGGGTTCAAATCCCATCAGCCGCACCAAGCAAATAGCCACCCATTATGGGTGGCTATTTGCTAGGCATAGAAAAGGGATTTGAACCGGGCGAGGGAGTGAATGAAACCCCAGTGGGGCTTCAGAGCAGAGCCCTGAGCGAGCCCAAAGGCGAGTGTTCGCAAGTGTTCAAATCCCATCAATGGCATGAA
>LXOW01194840.1_pt1 | contig 37083 bp, 35 predicted proteins | sample 1368591 | NCBI WGS metagenome assembly LXOW01 (sample SAMN04884650, study PRJNA319009) | bovine gut metagenome | isolation source: Cow rumen | host: Bos taurus | place: Italy: Legnaro (PD) | collected 2014-07-09
CAGGCCGCTATCGACATCCTTCGCAAGAAGGGTATGGCTAAGGCCGCCAAGCGCGCCGACCGTACCGCCAGCGAAGGCTGCGTGCTCTCCAAGGCCACTGAAGACCACAAGTACGCCGCCATCATCATGGTGAACTGCGAGACCGACTTCGTCGCCAACAACGCCGACTTCGTGAAGTTCACGAAGGACGTGCTCGACATGGCCGTCGCCAACCGCGTGAAGGACATCGAAGCCCTGAAAGCTATGATGCTCGACGGTCAGACTGTCGAAGCCCTCGTTGCCAACCAAAGCGCCGTGACCGGTGAAAAGACCGAGCTTGGTGCTTTCAAGGTCCTCGAAGGTGCTTACGTCGCCAATTACAACCACCCTGGCAACCGCCTTGCCACCATCGTTGAGATGAACAAGGACTTCAACGGTGTCGAGGAAGTGAGCCACGAGGTGTGCATGCACGTCGCCGCCATGAATCCGCTGTCGGTGAGCGAAGCCTCCATCTCTCAAGAGGTGAAGGACCGCGAGCTTGCCGTTGCCATCGACAAGACCAAGGATGAACTCATCGGCAAGGAAGTCGAGAAGGCTCTCCGCAAGGCTGGCATCAACCCCAACCACGTCGACAGCGATGACCACATCAACTCGAACATCACCAAGGGTTACATCACCGAGGAACAAGGCGCTCTGGCCCGCGAAATCAAGGCCACGGTGCCCGGTCAGGTGAACCTCAACGAAGGCATGATTCAGAACATCGCCAAAGGCCGTCTGAACAAGTTCTTCAAGGAGAGCTGCCTGTTGAATCAGGTCTCTCTGGTCGCCGACCCCAAGACGGTCGCCGAGTACATCCAGGCTGCCGACAAGGAAGCCACAGTGATCAACTTCGTTCGTATCAAGTTGGGCGAATAAGCCTGATTGAGCCCTTGTAGAGACGTTGCGCGCAACGTCTTTGCCAATCACAAAACAGTGTATCTGATTATTTCGGATGCGCTGTTTTTTTGTGTATTGGAAAAAATGTGTAGTTTTGCAGGGTGAATGATAAATAGAATCATGGAAAACATTTTGTCTGATATTAAACAATTGGCGATGGAAGTAGTTCCTGCAGGAGGGGAGGCTTGGTTGTATGGCTCTCGGGCACGAGGAACAGCGCATAACCATTTGGATTGGGACATCCTTCTTATCCTCAACAAGGAAAAATTGACCCAATCGGATTATGACAACGTAAGTTATCCTTTTGTTTTGCTTGGCTGCGAGTTGGGCGAGGAAATCAATCCTATCATGTATTCGGAGGAAGAATGGGAATCCTATCATGCTATGCCATTTTATGAAAATGTTCAGCAAGATGCAGTAAATCTATTGCAATGATTGCAATTGTGCATACGACATTACAAAGGAAGAAGCTCTGTCGCTCAAAGAACCGACACATCGGTTTGTGGAGAAGATAGAAAATTTGATAAAAGAATAACAAAGTAACAAATTGAACAATTAAACGAAAGTAGAAGAACAAGATAAAACAGAAATTACATATTAGCAGATAGCACTTGTTGCTGTCCTTGAACACCAAATTTTCCACTCGTCCCCGTTTTGACGGGGTAAAACTCTTCAAGGACAAGTTTCAAATGCCGTACGCGGTACGGCGTGGAATACTTGTTAGAAGAGTTGGGCGTGGAAACCCTGGTGTTCAAGCAAGGAATTGATTCCACGCTTTTTTTTTTGTTGTCTAAATAAATCATTAAACACATGGAGAATAAAAATGAAATGAATAAAGAAAGGATTTTAGCCGAGGACGTTTCGCTAGAGCAACCAAAAAGAAATCAAGAAAGTAAAAAAGACAAAGGCACAAAAAAGCCGATTATCGTATTATTGGTAGCAGTGTTAGTCGTAGCGGTTGCGTTAATTGTGAAACCAGTTCGAAGAGAACTATTCACAAATGATATGGCAGAAGAAATAAACTCCAATGATAATTCTGTGTACAAGAATAAAGGTTTGAGTGGGTTAAGAGGATGGTATGAAATCTCTCCAGCAGAAAGAGATATTTGTAGGAAAAGATACCCGGATTTTCGTGGATACTCACCGAAACAGGCGGAAATCGTATATGCAAATAATTTGTACATTGATAGATTTGGTAAAGAATCATTTGACAGATATGATTATGAAGTTAGAGACAAACAATATAAAGAATCAGTTGTCAGACAAGCGGCTTATGAACAATTTGGAGAAGATGAAGGCCTCATTGCGTGGTTAAATGGGCTGACTCTACAAGAAAAGATCGACTTTCTCGAGTCAAATTATCAAGCATCGATGAATAATTTTGAGTACGAATGGCAAAAGAATGATTTTGAGAGTCGTGTTTATGACACCGAAGGTTTTGATTGGTACACGATAGGTGATTATATTATTCCTATTCCCAAAACGATGTATTTGAGCGGTGACACTAGTTTCAATCTAAAATACAAATTCTTTCAAAATGACCCGTCAAAGAACTCAAGCATAATTGTGAATTGTCACGATGGAGATTATTCGGAGATGGCAACCTTTTTGAAAGGTTTAAACCATCACTACATTAAGGAGGATGATGAAATTGCCCATTTAAGAGAAATTGTTCAATTCAGGGTGTCATTTAAGGATGAAGCCAAACAAATGTCCGTTTATTCCCATGCTCAAGGAAGGGATATGTCCAATTGTAAAGGACCTGATTTTATTGATATTGGAGGTCAAATTGTAATTCATGCAGAATACGACCAAGTATTCAAAGACCCAGTTACTCATGTAGACACATATTCCTTCTATTCGCCCACGAAGTATATGGTTGTTATGACAGGATGTCCTGTTACTGAAGCGAAAGAATGGAAGCATATAATGGAAAACGTAATTAAAGGGATAAGAAAAGTCAAATAATTAAAACTAGATAAAAATGAATAGTAATTTCGGAAATGGCTTTAAAATTGAGCCAATGCAATTTGAAGAAAATGTGGATTTGCTACAGGAAATGGCAAATCTTGAAACAAAAACCGAGCAAGTGGTATTGCGAGATGAAGTCAAACCCAGAAGGGGCTGGAATTTTGGTGCGTTTACATTCCCTTTGCTTTGGTGCTTGTTCAATGGTTGTATGTGGCAGTTTGTAATCGTTTTGATTCCTGGGGTTAATCAAATATTCCGATTCTTTTTGGGAGGCTTTGGTAACCGATGGGCATGGAAAGTATATGGTGAGGATAGGATGGGAGATGTGGAAAGATTCAACAGAATACAGAAAAGGTGGAATATCGCTGGAATTATAGCTCTTTCCATCATGGCAATTATCGGAATCATTGGAATTATCTCGTCGTTTTCCTAATTATGATTTCTAACAAAAATAAAATCAAATACTTATGACAGAAAATGAGTTTTACGAGCATTGGTTTCAGGGCTTTCTTGTATTAGGCTTCTTGTTTTGGTGGATGATGGGCCATTTGGGAAAGAAAAATTGTATAGAGAATCCATTGGAAAAACACATTGTATTAAAAGTGGTTGGTGGTATTTCCATCGCATTTGGCATAGTTATGTTTGTTGCTGCGGTGGTTTTTTTGACCAAACTTGATTTTCCTGACCACTCGCTTCCACAACCCATTTCACCAAATATGTTTATCAGACCGATTGACGCATATCAGCAAATTGGTTACCCTACTAAAGCGCAAAGTCTTGTGATCAATGAATTCATCGGTGCCATTCAATTTGTTGGTTTGGGCCTTTATTTGTGGCGCTTTCGAAAATCGGGAACGAAATGGTGGCAGAAGACGCTGAAAGTAGTGGCATATACCGTTATGTTCATGCTTCTGCCATCAGCAATTGATTTCCATTATTTTGACATTTGGGAATTCATTTCACCAGCATTGCTCATCATTTTGGCGACATTATGCCTAATAGATTGGAGAGGCTTGAAAAAAACAATGCCTATTCGATGAGTGTAAAACCGATTGTGGATGAAACAAAGAATCCTGATGAAAGAGAAGTGAGTTCAATGGATGTTGAATTATAATCAAAGAGTTATGTATTGCAAACATTGTGGAAAAGAAATTGCGGATGATTCCGTGTTCTGTCAATACTGTGGCGGAGAATTACAAGAACAAGAAAAGAAAAAGCCAAATGGTTCACTTTTGAATAGGTTTCAATCATTAAGCAAAGGTTGGCAAATTACCATCATGGCGTATGCCGTTTGGCTTTTGGCTGGTGCATGCGTGTTGATTGGAAATTCAGACTATGGTCGTGGATTTGTCGAAGATGTTTTATTACCAGTCATCATTGTAGCTGTGGTGCTTCCACTTTTTGCTTTGTTTATCTGGTATTATTTTGCTCGGTTGAGAAAACCAAAAGTTGATAAACAAAAGGCTGAAAATGACTCGACCAGTTCTTCAACAAATTCTGGACTTGGTATCAAAATGTTCAGTTTCTCATTGATGGATTTCGCTAATCAGCATGGTAGAATGCAAGTAAAGACCGTGGCCAATCCAACCACTGATGAAGTACGTTCGTACTGTGTCTTCGTCAGCGAACAAGGAATGGAAACAAAAGTAGAGTTTGGAAAGACTTTGGGCGTACTTCGTCCCCAAGAAATAGTGGAAAGAAAAGAACAATTGATGGTTGTTCAACGGATGGATGGGACTTTTGAGTTGGTTGAAAAGTAGTTGAATTTTCATCAACAGCAAGTAATTGGTGTAATTTTCCGATACTAGTAAATTTGTACCATTGCAAAGATTTCCTCAAAACATGTACACCTTAATCATCCTTTTTGTACCTTTACACCCAAATTGAATCACAATGTCAAAAGCCCAACTAAAGAAACAGCTGAAAACCTTGGAAAAGGATGAAATCATCGAAATGGTGATGGAATTGTATGATGCCCGAAAAGAGGCAAAAGAGTATTTGGAGTTCTATTTGAACCCTAACGAAAAAAGCAAATTGGACGAATACAAGAAAATCATCGAAAACGAATTCTATCCTTCGCGCGGCGAGCCGAAAACGCGATTCAGCGTGTGTCGAAAAGCTGTCAGCGATTTTATGAAACTCAAGCCTGCTCCTGAGCATATCGCTGATTTGATGCTGTTCTATTGCGAGCAAGCCTGCCAGTTTTCGTATGACTATGGCGACATGTGGGATGCTTTCTACACTGCCGTGGAAAACAACTTTGCCCGTGCCGTGGAGTTTTTACGGAAGAACGGTCTTTTGGATGTCAACGAAAAGCGAATCAAGCAAATCATAAGGCTGACCTCGCCTTGCGGCTGGGGCTTTCCTGATACGATGCAAGATATTTATGACGAAGCTTTGATGGGTTAATTCCTCCCGCAGCAGTTCTTGTATTTCTTGCCGCTTCCGCAGGGGCAAAGTTCGTTGCGCCCGATTTTCGGACTGGCATTGACAAATGGAGTGCCGTTTGATTCGATGAAAGATCCGGGGTCGTATTCTTTCTCTTTTGGGAGATCGATGCCCATTTCGAAGGCTTCGGCGGGTGAATGTCCTTTCAAGTCCCAGCGGGGCAACGAGTTCTGATAGTTTGAGTAGAGACCGATAACTTCGTTTGTCAGTTTTCTATGCTTCGTCGGGAAGTCGGCAAGCATGGCTTCTATTCCAGAAACGGGGGATTTTCCTTCTTGGATGTTATACCAAATATCGGTCAACGTTTGCTCAACAGGCTCAATGGGTCTTGTGTCCTTGAGTGTTTCATCTGTGTAGGTGAGTAGATCGGTAATGCCCTCCGTAAATTCGTTCGTAAAGGTGGGATAGGGAAGTTGCCCTGCCGCCATGATTTCTTCGTATTCAAATACTTTATAAGGGATATCCTTACGTTTTTGGATTTCTTTCCAAATCTTGTTCGAATTTTCGACCCAAGGTGAAACCAAAACGATTTGTTTTTTGTCTTCTTCCAATGGTGTTGAATGCATGAAGAACAACTCTGAGTTGCCTAACATCAGTATCAGTTCGTCAACAACTTCTTCGGACGAGAACAGGAAATAATCAATTTCATCGCTGAAATGCTCGATAGGAAGAATCCCGTAAAGTGTCAATAACCCATAACCGTATTGCAGGAACCGCAAATGCTCACGCATCAAGTCGTTGTCGAACACTTCGGATATGCAGGCAGAAACAGCCGCGTGGACATCTTCGGTCAGATAGTAGGTAATGGTCTCGTTTTCCAAGGATTTTTCTTCGTCTACTTGCAGGAAGTTGTAAATGACGGAAGGCAAAGGGAAATAGAGTCTTGGTTTCACAAGCCTTGTTCCGACCTTCATGTTGGAAAGTTCCTTGAGGATTCCAATGTCGTATGGAGGCAGTTTTTTCAGCCATTCGGGGGCTGTGGCAAGCAAGGCCGAACTCAACTTTTCGGCAAATTCCTCTTTGGGAAGTGATTTGGGTATGGGCGCGTCAAAATGCTCGGAGAATGTAATCAATATGTTTTTGGGAATTCTTGACAATGCTTCCTTCAAGGAGGTGCAATTGCTATATGTTATTGCTTTCATGATTGGATGAGTTTTTGCAAAGGTAATGAAAAACAGCAAACCTAATTGAAAAATGTGTAGTTTTGCCCAATTAAAACTATTTCCTATGAAAAAACTCTCCTTATTCATCATCGCGGCCCTCATCATGACCGCCTGCACAAGGCAGCAACTTCCCGTTGCCAATTATGACATCATCCCGCAACCCAAAGAGGTACGGTTGAGCGAGGAAAAGCCCTATGAATTGGGACCTAAGACCATTATCTATTATGAAGCTGGCCTTCAACGCGAAGCGCAGTTCCTCAGTGAATACGTGAGCGACATCATGGGCTATGCCTTGAACGTGCAAGAATACCAAGGCCAACCCGATGGCATCGTGCTGAAGCTGGTTCCCGACGATTTCGACAAGACTGAAGCCTACGAAATTAATGTCACGCCGAAACAAATCTGTGTGAACGGTGCAGATGCCTCTGGCGTATTTTACGCTGTCCAAACGTTGCGCAAGAGCCTGACGTTGTCCCCCTCTTTGAGGGGGGTAGGGGGGAGTAAAACGGCAGTCCCTTGCGCCACCATCCGCGATTGGCCCAACTTTGCCTACCGTGGCATGCACCTCGATCCTTGCCGTCATTTCATGGACCTGGACTCGGTGAAGATCTACCTCGACATGATGGCCTTGCACAATATGAACCAGTTCCACTTCCACCTCAGCGAGGATCAAGGCTGGCGCATCGAAATCAAGAAATACCCTGAGTTGACGGAGATTGGCGCGTACCGTAATGGTACGGTTCTCGGGCATAACGGCAACATATACGACACCATTCGTCATGGCGGCTTCTATACCCAAGACGAGCTTCGCGACCTCATCCAATATGCGGCCGAACGTCACATCAACATCATCCCCGAAATCGACTTGCCAGGTCACATGCAGGCAGCTTTGGCTTGCTATCCGCAGTTGGGCTGCACGGGCGGTCCTTACGAGGTGTGGCGGCGTTGGGGCGTGTCGGAAGATGTGCTTTGTGCGGGTAACGAGGACGCCATGCTGTTCGTCGAGGATGTACTTAACGAGGTGATGGATGTGTTTCCTTCGCCATACATCCACATTGGTGGAGACGAATGCCCCAAGGTGCGTTGGGAGCAGTGTCCGAAATGTCAGGCCAAGATTAAAGAATTGGGCATCAAGGCGGATGAAAAGTTCTCCGCCGAGGACTACCTCCAAAGCTATGTGATGAATCGTATGGCGAAGGTGGTGGAGGCACGTGGCCGCCGTGTTATCGGCTGGGACGAGATTCTGGAAGGCAATGTCTCTGAGACCGCCATCATTATGAGTTGGCGCGGCACGGAAGGCGGCATCGCAGCGGCACAAAAAGGCCACGATGTCATCATGGCGCCATGCTCACACCTCTATTTTGATTACTACCAAAGTGAGGACATCGCCAGCGAGCCTGAATGCATCGGCGGCTACCTGCCTGTGGAGCGTGTATATGAGTTCCAGCCCTTGCCTGAGGAGCTGACACCCGAGCAGCAAAAGCACATCATCGGCGTGCAAGCCAATATCTGGACGGAATATATCGCTTCCTTCCGCCATGTGCAGTATATGGCCATGCCTCGTATGGATGCTTTGACGGAATTGCAATGGAACAACCCGAAAGAGCGTGATTTTGATGCCTTTGTGGAGCGTTGCCGTAAGATGGTGCAGCTGTACGACCTCTATCATTACACCTACGCCGACCATATCTTCAACCCGCAAGTCTGGGCTGACACAGTGGAAGCCAACTTGGCCACCCGCAAGCCTATCACTTTGCGCCAACAGCCTGCCGAGAATTATACCTACGACGGTGCCAAGGTGCTGAACAATGGCGAGTTAGGCCGTGGTGCCTACAACTCAGGGCGTTGGCTGGGCTTTTGCGGCTATCCCATGGATGCCGTCATTGACTTGGAACAGTCTGCCGAGATGTGTCATGTGTGCTTCCATGCCTTGGTTAACAAAGGCGCATGGATTTATAACCCAAGCCAAGTGAAGGTGCTCGTCTCCGATGATGGTGAGACTTTCCGTGAAGTGGCGCAAAAAGACATACCGATTTCCACTTGGACGGACAGGGATGGCATCTTTGCCTACGAAGTGGAGTTTGAATCCGTCATGGCACGCTATGTCGAGGTCGTGGTTTCGGGTCACGACCTACCTGAAGACCATAGCGGATTTGGAAATCCGGCGTGGATCTTTATTGATGAGATAGAGGTCTGGTAGTGGGGGAGATTCCCTGCGGGAATGGATGTAAAGTCAGATTTATAAAGCGGCGGCTTGTGGCGCTTACATTATGTAAACCTCATAAGCCGCCGCTATGCTAACTCAACGCAAAACTCCATTCCCGAAGGGAATCCCACCGAGTTTTTAAGCCTTCTTCAGCAAAATCACATACACCGGGAAGTGGTCACTATACCCAGCCATCCAGACACCGTTGCCGAAGGAACGGAAGGGATAGCCGTTGTACTTGCCGCCGTGCTGCTTCAAGAACTCCTTGTTGTGCACCTTTGCGTTCTTGAATTGGTAGGTGCTGTAGTCGGTGGGCAGCAGGCCTCGGGTGATGATGGTTTGGTCGAGGACACCCGGCACGTCACGGTAGTAGTTGGTGCCATAGCCTTTCTTGTGCAGCTCATACATCGGGTTGAAGAACTCGCCTTCGCCGAGGTTGTTCATGTCGCCCGTGGCGCGCAGGTATTTTGTCACACTCTTGTTGTCGGGGTAGTCGTTGTAGTCGCCCATCATGATGATTTTGGCGTTGGCGTCTTCGTTGAGGATGGAGTCGGCGATGTGGCGGCACAATGTGGCGGCGGCCACACGGCCAGGCAGCGAACGCTTCTCGCCACCATAGCGCGAAGGCCAGTGCATGACGATGAAGTGCATCATCTCGCCGTCGAAGAGGCCGCTCACCAAAAGTTGGTCGCGGGTGATGAACTCGGGCTGATCAGGTACGATGGTGCGGTACGACTTGCTGCTTACCAACTTGAAATACTTTGGGTTATAGAGCAGTCCCACGTCCACGCCACGGCGGTCGGGCGATTCGTAATGCACAACTTGGTAGTTACGGTCTTTGATTTCGGGCTGGAGCACGAGGTCTTCCAACACAGTGCGGTTTTCAATCTCCGACACGCCCAGTACGGCCACGCCGTCGGGCGACCAGTCGGTGCCGATGGTGGAGATGGCGTAGGCCATGTTGTGGAGCTTGGTGACGTATTTCTCGGTGTTCCATTGGTTGCCGCCCTGAGGCAGAAACTCCTCGTCGTCTTTGTTCGGGTCGTTGATGGTGTCGAACAGGTTTTCAAGGTTGTAGAATCCGACGAGGCCGACCTTATAGGCTTGCTGCTCCTGTGCGGAGACGCGGTTCATGCCAAGGCAGAAGGCCAATAATAAAAATGCAAAAAGAAAATGCCTATTCATTGTTTGAATGTTGTTTGCCAATGTTTAGGCGGCAAAGATAATAAAATATTTCTATTAATGCTTGATGTTTATTTTTTGCCGTGACGTCTCTTATGCCTATAAACAAAATAGTTGTTCACGCAGATTACGAGAAAAGCGATGATAGGGAACAGCCATTTTCCTGAATCCATGAAAAGCCCGATGAGGCAGGCCATTACCAAACTGGTTAGAATGGTCACGAAGTACCAATGCCTCGACCAGTAAGCGCCTCTAAACGGTTTGTAGCCTTCTGGGCTGTCGAAAAGCTCAATGTACCACATGGTTCCCATGTAGGAAAGGACAAATGCCGTTGTGATAATGTATAACATAGTCTACTTGTTTTGAGAACAAAAATATAAAAAATGTGATTTTATTTTATGGCCTTCGGGAAAAACTGATTAAAAGTGCAGAAAAATGCGAAAGGCTGTGTTTTTTTCCTTATTTTTGTCCGCTTATAATGCCCAAAACCTAATGAAAAAATCATAAAATATTCGATATGAAGAGATTTCTATTCTTATTGGTTGCAGTGCTATTGGTCGGGCGAATGACGGCCCAGACCACCGACACGGTCAACCTTGACCAACACGACGTGCCGACGGTGATCCTCATGGATTCCGACTTTGAGGATTCATCCACCTCGGTCAACGACGCCTCCACCTTGCTGAATTCGTCGCGTGACGTGTTCAACAGCATCGCCGCCTACAACTTAGGCTCGTTGCGCTACCGTGTGCGTGGCAACGACTCGAAGTACAGCGAGGTGATGATCAACGGCATCTCGATGAACGACCCCGAGACGGGACGTCCCGTCTTCTCCAACTGGGGTGGCCTCAACGACGCTTTCCGCAACTCGATGCTCGTCGAAGGCCTCGGCAAGACGGACGCAGGCTTTGGTGGCCTCGGTGGCTTGACGGCCTACAGCACCCGTGCTTCGGAGTACCGCAAGCAGATCTCGCTGAGCTATGCCTTCAGCAACCGTTCCTACAACCACCGCGTCATGGCCTCCATCGGCACGGGTGATCTGGGCAAGGGTTGGTACATTATGGCAAATGCCAGCTGGCGCCATGCAGGCAAGGGCTACGTCGAAGGCACCTTCTATCAGGCATACAGCTATTTCCTCTCCGTGGAGAAGAAAATCAACGATAAGCATAGCATTGACCTTACCGTGTTCGGTGCTCCCTCTCGTCGTGGCGGCTCGTCACCTGTGGTGCAGGAAGCTTACGACCTCGTAGGTTCCAACTATTACAACCCCAGCTGGGGCTTCCAAACCATCGACGAGAGCGGCAAGCAGATTGTCCGCAACTCGCGTGTGAGCACCTACCACCAGCCGTTTGCCAGCTTCAGTTGGTATTGGACGCCGAACAAGAAGACCTCGTTCCAGACCTCGGCTTTCTTCTTTGCCGGCAAGGCGGGACAGACCGCCCTCGAATGGGGTGAGGCCAGCGACCCGCGCCCCGACTACTACAAGAACCTGCCGAGTTACTACATGACCAACGCCCACAGCACAGCGGAAATTGAAGCGCAATTTGAAGCATGGCAAAGCCGCGACCCCAAGGTCACACAAATCGATTGGGACGCCCTCTACAACGCCAACTACAACCACCTCTTCACGGTGCAAAACGCCAACAATGGCAGGGATGGCACGGTGACGGGCAAAGCCTCCAAATACATTCTTGCCGAACGCCATTACGACAAGTTGCAGTCGGGTGCTTCCACCTATTTCAAGCATGAGTTCAAGCCCAACCTCATCATGACAGGTGGCTTTGCTTTGAACTCTTCGAGGACGTATTATTATGAAAGCGTCAACGACCTTTTGGGTGGCGACTTTTATTATGATATTAACAAATACGCTGAAGATCAGGAGGATGGTAGTAATCAGGTAAACCTGCTGAACACGAACCATGTGGCCAAAGTGGGTGACATCATCGGTTACAACTACTGCGCCCACCGTAACTACGGTCGTGTTTGGGACCAAATCGACTGGCTCGTTGGCCGCTTCGATCTGTATCTCGGCGTGCAACTTTCGTTCACCCAGATTTGGCGCACCGGTCTCTTCCAAAATGGTGAGTTCGCCGACAACTCTTATGGTGATGACAAAAAGCACAACTTCTTTGATCCGAGTCTGAAAGCTGGTGCGACCTTCGCCATCAACGGCCGTAACCACATCGTGCTCAATTTCGCAGAAATGAGCCTAGCCCCGCAGTTCCGCGACATTTACGTCTCGCCTCGCACGCGCAACACACTTGTTTCCGACCACTTGAGTAGCGAGCGCGTCAACGCTCTCGACCTGAGTTACATGTACCGTTCGCCTGTGTTCAAGCTCCGCCTGACGGGTTATTACTACACCTATCGTAACCTCATCTGGAACCGTAGCTTCTATTGCGAGAATGTCTTCCAGAACACGGCTACCAGCGAAAACTCCTACACTAGCGAGTTCATCAACTTCATCATGACAGGCATCAACCAGCGCAGCGTCGGTGCGGAGATGGGTTTGGAATGGAATATCACTCCGACCGTCACCATGCAAGCCGCTGCTGCCCATGGCATCCACACCTACACCAACAACCCCTCATTCTCGGTGTATGACGACAACACCGACGATGCCTACATTGAGAACAACACGGCTTACCTGAAAGACTATCACGTGTCGACAGGTCCCGGGACGGTGGCTTCGCTGGGCATCAAGTACAACTCGCCGAAATACTGGTGGGTGAGCCTCAACGGTAACTTTTTTGCCAATTCGTATTTCGACGTGAACCCCTATAACCACACGGAAGCCGGTATGAGCCACTACGCCCAGGGCGACATCCGCATTGAGGATGTGCTGAAACAAACCCCTTTGAAGCCTGCCTTCACACTTGACTTCTACGGTGGCTTCTCGAAGCGTGTCAAAGGCTACTATTTCCTCTTCAATGTGAGTGTCAACAACATCCTCAACAACAGGAGCACCATCCTATACGGTTACGAACAGCTGCGTTTCAACGCCAACAACCCTGACATGTTCCCCGACAAGTACTCCTATATGTACGGCACCAATTTCTTCATCAGCTTGACAGTTAGGAAATAAGCTGTCAGCCATCAGCTATCAGCTGTCAGCCGGTTTGCTGATTGCTGATAGCTGACTGCTGAAAGCCAAACAAATTCAACGACAAACAAATAAACACCAAATACAATGAAAAACAGATTATTTAACGCATTTCTGCTTCTTGCCTTAGTGGGGACGATGTTTGCCTCCTGCAAGAAAGAGTATCCCCAGCCGCCTATCCAGAACCTGCCGATAGGGACGGTTTACACGATTCAAGACATCTTGAACATGTCGCCGGGTACGGTGTTCGACACGGCTTCGGTGTATGGTATCGTCACTGCCGACGAGGTGTCGGGCAACCTTTACAAGATGTGCTTCATTCAAGACCGCGCCACGGGTGCTGCCATTGAACTGAAACTGAATTCCACTTCGGGTGTCCGCATCGGTGACTCCATCCGTGTCTACCTGAAGGACGTGCTTTTCGAAAAGTACCACAACCTGCCTCAGTTGAGCGGCTTTGGCCCCGATGGTCACATCATCATCCTTGCCAACAACCGTCCTATCGAGCCTACCTTGACGACCATCGCTGGCATCAAGGGTGGACAGTATCTTTGCAGATTGGTGCGCTTGGAAGATGTTCAGTTCACCCAAACCGGAGCCTTTGCCGAGAGTTCGGAGTCGGGCAACCGCTACTTGGTGGATGCCACTAGTCCCAACAATGACGATAATTTCGTAGTCCGCACCAGCAACTATGCCAATTTCGCCTACGACAACATGCCGGAAGGCCCAGGTAGCATGGTGGCCATCGCCACAATTTACAACAGCACTTGGCAGCTTATCATCCGCTCGAAGAACGAGATGGAGTTTGAGAACTGGGATCCTACGCCCATAACGCCCGTCGTCCCGGGCGAAGTGCAAAGCTTGCCTTACACGCAGCTGTTCTCAATAGGCTTCGGTACTTATATGTCCTATAGCGTCATTGACGACAACCATGTCTGGTCGTATGAAAGCTCTTATAATGTCGTGCAGATGACTGGCCACGTTGGTGGTAATCCTGGTGAAAACTACGCCAATGAAGACTGGCTGATTTCTTCGCCTGTGGCCCTCACGGGTGTGACTGACGCCAAGATGACGATGAAATACCTTGGCCGTTATTTCGACAATATCAGCAACGATGTGACGGTTTGGGTGTCGAACAACTACACCTATGGTGAGAATCCGACGACGGCGCAATGGACGCAGCTGCCCGCCAACTTGGTGGAAAGCTCAAGCTGGAGCGATTTCAAGGACGTTGAACTTGCCTTGACGGACTTTATCGGCCAAACGGTTACGGTTGCAGTGAAGTATCTGTCGACTGACACGAAGGGTGGCACCATAGAGGTGTCGGCCATCACCGTTGAGGAAGGCACGGCGGGTGATAATCCCGGCCCTGGCCCGGGTCCTGGTGAAGGCGAAGGCAGTGGCACTGCCGACGACCCGTACAATGTGGCCGCTGGTATCTCACAACAAACTACTCAGGAAACAGCTTGGGTAAAGGGTTATATTGTTGGTGCAGTGAAAAGCGGAGATGCACATAATTCCGTTACTTCCAATGACGACATTGATTGGGCTGCTCCATTCGGACGTGCTACCAATGTTCTCATCGCTGATGATGCTAGCTGTAACGACATTGCTGGCTGCCTTATTGTGAAGATGCCTTCTGGCTCTGCTCTTCGTACAAAGGTCAACCTTGTCGACCATCCGGATAATCTTGGTAAGGAACTCTTGGTTTATGGTACCTTGAAGTATGGCTTTGGACAGCCCGGTGTGGATAGCCCTGGTACAGAATCCGATTTCGTTTTTGAAGGTGGTGATACGCCCACGCCTCCTGATCCAGGAACAGGTATCTTCTCTGAGACCTTCGCCAATGGACAAGGCCAGTTTACGATTCAGGATGTCGAAATTGCAGGACTTAATTATGTTTGGGCTCATATGAGCAATTATAAATGCATGAAAGCTAATGGCTACTATCAAGGTGCTCATGTGACGGAAAGTTGGCTTGTTTCGCCTCAGATTGACTTGACCAACGTCACTTCCGCCACGTTGAAGTTTGACCATGCAGTCGCTTTTGCTTCGGCAGAGGGATCGTTCTTTGTCATGGCTTCGACTGATTATGCCGGAGATGTGACAACGGCGACATGGACGGAACTGAATATTGGCACTTGGCCAACCCCCAATTCTTCTTGGGTGTTTGAAGGTGCTTCCGCCGATATGAGCAGCTTTGCCGGTCAAAATGTAACTATCGCTTTCAAGTATACCAGCACAATGAGTGTTTGTCCCGCTTGGGAAGTGAAGAATGTTGTGGTGGAATAATTGAAGCCGCTTGATGAATGAAAAGCCTGCCACTCCCAAAGGGGAAGCTGCAGGCTTTTTTTGTGCCTTTCATCGTCCGTTTGCAATTTTCCACTATCTTTGCACGTTGAAAGAGAAACGATTTTGACCATGTCAGAGAATTTAGTGATCATACCCACCTATAAAGAGAAAGAGAACATCGAGAACATCATCCGATATGTTTTTAACTTGCCGATGGCCTTCGATATCCTCATTATCGACGACAACAGCCCCGACGGCACTGCTGCTATCGTGAAAGGTCTGATGACGGAGTTCAGCGACCGCTTGTTCCTTTTGGAAAGACCTGGAAAACTGGGTCTCGGTACGGCATACATCACGGGCTTCAAGTGGGCCTTGGAGCGCGACTATCAGTATGTCTTCGAGATGGATGCCGACTTCTCTCATAACCCCGACGACCTGGCACGCCTCCACGACGCCTGCGCCAATGGTGCCGACCTTGCGATTGGCTCACGCTACAAAACGGGCGTCAACGTGGTGAACTGGCCCATGAGTCGTGTGTTGATGTCGTATTACGCTTCGGCATACGTGCGCTTTGTCACGAGGATGGATGTGCGCGACACCACGGCGGGTTTTGTGTGCTACACGCGCAAAGTGCTCGAAACCATCGACTTGGACAAAATCAAGTTCTGGGGCTATGCCTTCCAAATCGAAATGAAATATACCGCTTGGAAGCTCGGCTTCAAGATTGAAGAGGTGCCGATTATCTTCACCGATCGCCGCGAGGGACAGTCGAAGATGAGCAAGGGTATCTTCCGCGAGGCGGTGTTTGGTGTCATCAACCTGCGCTGGCGTGGCCTGACGGGTAAAATCAAACCAAGGAGTAACTGATGAACTATTATATCAAAAATGCGACACTTGTCAACGAGGGGAAGACCTTCGTGGCAAGTGTTTTTGTTTCCGACGGCAAGATTGCCAAGATTGTATGCGATAACCAGGTCCCTGAGCCTGTCGAAGGGCCGGCTTCTTCGGTGCAAGTCATCGACGGCACAGGCAAATACCTTATTCCCGGCATCATTGACGAGCATGTGCATTTCCGTGAGCCGGGCCTGACGCACAAGGCAGACATTTACACGGAGAGCCGTGCCGCCGTGGCAGGTGGCGTGACCTCTTTCATGGACATGCCCAACACCAACCCGCAGACGACGACCCAAGCGCTGCTGCAACAAAAGTTCGACCTCGCCGCTGAGAAATCGCTGGCCAACTTTTCCTTCTATTTGGGCGCAACCAACGACAACCTCGCTGAAGTCATCAAAACCGACCCGAAGACGGTGTGTGGCATCAAGCTCTTCATGGGCTCCAGCACAGGCAACATGCTTGTGGACAAAAATGAGGTACTGGTGCGCTTGTTCAGGGAGTCACCTTGCCTCATTGCAGCCCATTGCGAGGACGAACAAATTATCCATGCCAACACGGTATGCAGCAAGGACTTGGCCTCAAAAGGCGAAGTCGTCCTCGATGCGGGCATCCATCCCTTTATCCGCACGGCTGAAGCCTGTTACCGTTCTTCCTCCAAGGCCGTCGACATGGCCGAGAAGTTTGGTGGAAGACTGCATGTGCTACATATCTCCACCAAGGCGGAGTTGGGCTTGTTCAAGAATAACATCCCGCTGAAAGACAAAAAAATAACGGCAGAGACCTGCCCTCATTACTTGTGGTTTGACGACCGCGACTATGAGAAGAAGAGTTTCGCCATCAAGTGCAACCCCGCCATCAAGTCGCACCGCGACAAGGAGGCACTGCTCCAAGCTCTGCGTGATGGTTTGATTGACACCATTGGCACCGACCATGCGCCGCATCTGCTTGAGGAGAAGATGACCGACGATTATTTCACGAGCAAATCTGGCTTCCCGTCTGTCCAACATTCGCTCGACATCATGGTGAACGTGATGGGGAAGGAGCGTCTACCGTTATTGGTAACACTGATGTGTCACAACCCCGCTATCTTGTACCGCATCGATCGTCGTGGCTATATCCGCGAAGGCTATCATGCTGACTTGGCGCTCGTCGACCTCGACACGACCAAGGAGATTCGCAATGCGGGAGAGTGTTCAAAATGCGGTTGGACACCTTACGACGGCCTTCAAGTCCATTGCACCGTGACGCATACCTTCGTGAATGGCAATTTGGTCTTTGAAAACGGCATCTTCCACGAAGAAAGTAGGGGAGAAAGATTGTTATTTAATAGATAATTGTAGGGCTGTCACACCGTGGCAGCCGCTAAAATCGATATAAAAATTCGCAAAATGAAAAAGATATTCCTGTTATTATTCATGGCCTTTGCACTGGCCTCCTGTTCGGAAAAACTGACCGAGAAAGTGATGGCAACCTACCCTGACGGCACAACGAGAGTCGTCCATTATTACGATAAGAACGACGAATGCGTGAAGGAGACCGAGTATTACGAAACGGGCCAGGTGAAGATGGAAGGCGGCATGAAAAACGGCAAGATGGAAGGGGAGTGGATCGCTTATTTCATCGACGGTCGTGTGCAGAGCCACGGCTTCTTTGAGAACGGCAAACGCACTGGCGCCGCAGAGGTGTATTATCCCAACGGCAACAAGTACGAAGAAGGCTCCTACAAGGAAGGTAAGCACGTCGGAAATTGGAAATTCTACGACGAGCAGGGCAACCTCCTCAAGGAAGTCGATTATGGCGAAGGCGATTAAGCCTTATTTTTTCTTGTCTTTCCAGCTATACAGGTTGATTCCGAAGGTGAACTCGGCATAGTCGATGACGGCGCTGTGTACCTTCATAAACGACCCAACGAACATGTTGCGGTTCTTGCCCAAATAATACTTGAACCCGAGACGTCCGTAGAAGGTACGGTAGCAAGGCGGCAGGTAGGTATTCTCGAAGTTGCTCTCCGACGACTCTGCCAAGTCCCATGTCTTCTTTTGGTCCGTGCCGTAGTAGATGCCATGCCAGAGGTAGTAGGCACCACCAAGACAGAAAGCGAAGCGGTTGAAGTTGATTTCAAACATCACCGAGGGCGCAAAGTGCAGGCCACGAGCAAAACTGTATTCCATCAGCGGGATGGCATCGTCGCCAGAGAAACGTCCGTCTCCATCATTGAATAATTGTTGAGCCTTATCGTACATGCGTTTCGTCTCGCCGGTCCAGCCGAAATCCAAGGCCACGTCGTAGCTGAACTTGGGGTGGAACTGACGGTGCATGCCGATTTGGATGACGTTGGCGAAGTAATAGGGCCGCTCGTTGGGCATGTCGTCGACCATGGTGCCGTCGGTGGTCTGGTAACATCTCATGGATTCGTTAGTCTGCAGGAGTCCCATCGACTCGGAAGCAAAGATGGCCGTGCTTTTCTCGAATTTGGGGCGCGGCTTTTCTTTAGGGACGAGTTCGGGCCGACCCAGAGGATGGTAACGCAGTCCCACCACCCAACTGAACACATTGATGCCGCAGTTGGGCAGACGCAGTGCTGCATTTGAGGAATGTGAGAACTGATAACGTAACGTGATGTCGAAGTTGTCCTCAATCATGAAGGTCGGACCGACATCAATGGCAAGGTGGACATTGGCCACGGAGCCGATGAACTCGTCGCCGTGTTTGGTCCAAAACGAAAGGCCGCCCATGATGTCATAGTCGAGAGACCAGTGTTTGCCACGATAGAAATGTCCGTTGATGAAGCCGCCTAACGAGTAGCAGTCGCCGAGGGAACGATGGTAGGTCTCTTGTTCATAGCCGTTTTCGTCACGGTATTTGAACTGGATGCTGTCGACATTGTTCTTCTCGAAGCGCAGAAAGGCACCGTAGGAAAGGTAGTTGAAGTCACGCTCCCATTTCAGGCGTCCGTCGGTCTGTCGCCCGATGCGCAAGTCAACACCATATTGCGGCAACACCTTCATGTAGGCATGCCGCTCTTCAAACGGGAAGTATTTACCGAGACGTCCGTCTACCTCAAAAAAGGTGCGGTTATCGAAACTAAAAAACTTTTCTTGCGCTCTTGCAGGTTTGGAAATAAAAAAGGCAAGAGCAAAAATGGAAAACAAAGCGCCTTTGATAAGGCGCTTAAAAACGTGCTTCATAAGGGTTATTTGTTAGCCTTCGCTTCGTCGTTGTTGTACCAGTCAAGGTAGGCTTGGGTGAAATCGCGGCCCGAGCTGACAAGTTGTTCCTTCTTTGTTTGTGAGATGTCGAAATCGGTGGCGCCAATGCCAAGGGTGTCGATGTAAATGGTACGTTGCCAGTCGTCGCTGTGCAGGTGTATGTTGTTTTGGAAGTCGATGAGTGTGGTGACCAAAGCCTTGGTGTAGGTGAACAGGCTCTTGATTTCCTTGACGGACGGTTCGGCGTTGGGGTCGAGATACATATCGATTTCCTCTTTGCCATCGAGGCGAAATCCTAACGTCTCCTTGTTGTAGATATACTCGTTGACTGTTTTGATGCTCCGCAGTTTTGCGTTTCTTGCCTTTATCGTTTCGTTGATTTTATTGTAGTATTCCGTCCTTCGGGCGTTGTTTTGGTCAAAGAGATAGCTGTCGCGGTCAAACACTTTGACGGCGTAGTTGTCCAACAGGCCTCCGTCAACATAGATATGGTCGTCGCCGTTCACGCCTTTTATGGCAGCGAAAAACAGCGGAATCGACATGGAGATGCGGGCAGCATCGGCAATTTTCACGTCGGGGGTGTGAGTGGCGCTGAACACCTTGGAATACCCAGTTGATAGGTCGGCCCCCATAAGGTAGATGTCTCTGTATTTCTTGGTTTCGGCGAGTTCCTTAAAGGTGATTTCGCCATTGTTGGTCTTGCCTTTGATATAGCCAGCCATAAGGTCGCGGAAGTAATCTCCCTTGTACCAGCCGTAGTCGTTGATTAAGCGATTTACATCGCGCACAACGCCCCACGAGTTGTCCATGAAGTTCTTGAAGTTGATGTCCCAAAGGATATCGCTGATTTCTTTTGCGGAGTAGCCTAATCCGACAAGGACGGCCACCATGGCGCCTGCCGAGGTGCCGGCCACGCGCTCAATATTTTGAAGAATGCCTTCCTTTTTGAGCACCTCAAGGGCACCCACGTAGGCGATGCCCTTCACGCCGCCGCCTTCGAAGACGAGGTTCTTGAAGTGATATTTGTTGGGGTTGCTAGGGTTGCCCTTCTTTACGAACTTGATAGTTTTAATGTCGTCACTCATAACATATTGGTTTTTAGTGTTATTATTCCATGATCCAACTGGTACCTTCCTTGCCATCCTTCAGGGTGATGTGTAGCTTGGCGAGTTCGTCGCGAATCTTGTCGCTGGTGGCCCAGTCCTTGTTGGCACGGGCTTGCTTGCGGATGTCGATGATGGTCTGCATCAGGCCGTCGACCACGGCACCGCTGCCTTCGGAGGCGTTGCTTTCCACCAGGCCCAAAATGTCGAATACGAACTCTTGAAACAACTTGTTGAGCAAAGCCAGCTCTTCGGCGTTGATTTGTGCCTTGCCGTCTTTCACGGTGTTGACGATGCGCACGGCCTCGAAGAGATTAGCGATGACGATGGGGCTGTTGAAGTCGTCGTTCATGGCGTTGTAGCATGCGTCGACAATCTTTTGGATGTCAAGTGGTTGTGCGCCTTCGGTGGCTTTCAGACCCTTGGCAGCCTTCACGGCTTCCATCAAGCGGTTGTAGCCCTTTTCGGCGGCTTGCAGGGCTTCGTTCGAGAAGTCCAAGGTGCTACGGTAGTGGGCTTGCAGGATGAAGAAGCGGATGGTCATCGGGCTGTAAGGCTGCGCAATCATCTCCTCGCCTTTGGCGTTGATGTGGCTGCCATTGAAGAACTCGTCCAAGGTGATGAAGTTGCCTAGTGATTTGCCCATTTTCTGTCCGCCGATGGTAATCATATTGTTGTGCATCCAATAAACCACGGGTTGTTTGTCGTTGGCGGCCATGCTTTGTGCAATCTCCGATTCATGGTGAGGGAACATGAGGTCCATGCCTCCGCCGTGGATGTCGAAGGTCTCGCCGAGGTATTTGCAACCCATCGCCGAGCATTCCATGTGCCAGCCTGGGAAACCGTCGCTCCAAGGCGAGGGCCAGCGCATGATATGCTTGGGCTCGGCTTTCTTCCATAAGGCAAAGTCAACGGGGTTGTGTTTTTCTTCCTGACCGCTCAGCTCGCGCGTGGTGTTGAGCATCTCCTCGAAGTTGCGTCCCGAGAGGATGCCGTAGGGGTGTTCCTTATTATACTTCTCAATGTCGAAATACACCGAACCGTTTTCCACATAGGCATAGCCTTTGTCCAGAATCTTCTGCACCATCGCAATCTGCTCGATGATGTGACCCGAAGCATGCGGCTCGATGGATGGACGTAGCACATTCAGTTTGTCCATGGCGGCATGATAGCGGTTGGTGTAATATTGTGCCACTTCCATAGGCTCAAGGTTTTCAAGGCGGGCTTTCTTTGCGATTTTGTCCTCGCCTTCGTCGGCATCATGCTCCAAGTGACCCACGTCGGTGATGTTGCGCACATAACGCACTTTATAACCGAGGTGTTTCAAATACCTGAAAACCAAGTCAAAAGTGATGGCTGGACGGGCATGGCCGAGGTGCGCATCGCCATAGACGGTGGGACCGCAGACGTACATGCCCACATGCGGGGCGTTCAAAGGCTTGAAAGGCTGCTTGCAGCGCGAGAGGCTGTTATAAATGTATAATGCGTTGTTCATTTTATTTGATTTACACAAGATTTTGCTGCAAAATTACAAAAATAAAGCGACAAGGCGACAAAAACCTTACATCAAGGAAAAATGTTTATATTTGCAGCTGAAAAACACACAAGAAATGTCTTCTCGGCAACTTGAAATAGAAGATTTGATTAGGAAACTTGGCAAGGAGATACTTCCAGAGCATGCCAAATTGCTACTTTTCGGTTCTCAGGCGAGAGATGATGCGAGACTAGATTCGGACTGGGATTTGCTGATTTTACTTGAGGGTGAAAAAGTGAGTAATGAGGATTTCAACCGTTGGGTATTCCCGTTCATTTCATTAGGTTGGTCGCTTGGCGTGGAAATCAATCCTGTGGCTTACACTTACGGAGAATGGCAGCGGCGCCAGATTACTCCTTTTTATAAGAACGTGATGAGGGAAAGGGTGGAGTTGTGCTGACGGACGAAGAAAGAGAGGCATTGGTAAAGTACCGACTTGAGAAGTCTGGTGAAACTTTGCAAAAGGCTCGTGATTGCGGAAGCATGAACCATTGGACTTTGGCGGCCAATCGGTTGTATTATTCAGCTTATTATGCATCATCGGCTTTGCTGATTCAAAATGGAATTGTTGCGAAATCCCATGAAGGCGTGATTGGGATGATAGGTCATAACTTTGTGGTTACAGGAATCCTTTCAAAAGACGAAGCCAAACTTTTGGCCCGACTTCAGAATATGCGCAAAACAGGTGATTATGATGATTTCATTGAGTGGCATCAAGAAGAAGTGGAACCATTGTTTGAATCGGTTGAGAATTATATAGAAAAAGTCAAATCATTAGTTGAACCTAAGCAAGATTGAGTTTTTGATACTTCTCCTAGCAAAGTAAGCCAAAAATAGATATTTTTACGAGATAAACCTTCGTGTTTTTGGTGAATTGTTTATTTTTGCCGTGAATGACAAGTATAACAATGAACATTATGAAAACATCGAATAAACTAGGATTTCTCATTCTGATTCTGTTGTGTAGTCTGTTTATAAACACAGTACAAGCGCAGTCGGGACAACGCTACGCCGAACCCGTTTTCGACGAGGTAAACATTGAAACAGGAATTCCTTTCAGCAGTGCCATCAAGGAAGGGGCAACATCGCCTACGACTTTGTATCTTGACTTTTACGAGCCAGTGGGTGATACCCTTTCGGAGCGCCCGTTGGTGATTACGGTTTTTGGTGGTGCTTTTGTCGCTGGTAGCCGTGATTATGCTGATATGGTAGAGTATTGCACCCGTTTGGCGCAACATGGTTATGCGACGGCCTCCATCGACTATCGCCTGATTTCGATATGGAACCTCAATGCCACGTCGTTGATTCGTGAGGCATACATGGCCGCACAGGATGTCAGCTCTGCCATCAGGTTCTTCAAGGCTCACAGCAACGATTATCGCATTGACACCAAGCAGATTTTCCTTCTTGGCGACTCGGCAGGATCCATTGCCATTTTGGGCGAGATTTTCATGGACGAGAGCGAGCGTCCTGCTGAGACGTTTGAAAGCCCAGACCTTGGCTCGATGCATAGCTCGGGCTACGATGAATATGCTGGCTTTTCGCCTGCAGTGGCGGGTGCCATCCCGCATTGGGGAGGGGTTAACGACCCCAATGTCATTAGCGTGGAGGAATATGTGCCGCTGTGCATGATTCACGGTACCGACGACACCACGGTGCCCTACGACTCGGGCTATTGTTTTGCTGGGGTTTTGCCTAATCTGATGCCTTTCATGTACGGCTCTCATACCATCGCCAATCACCTTGATGAAATCGGTATTACTGATTATGAATTTCATCCGTTTGAGGGCGAAGGACATGCTTTTTACATCAATGCGATTGGCTTGTTGAACGAGGAAAAATTCAATGTTTGCTTCGACATCACCCGTGACTTTTTATTCAATCACCTGAGTCTTGTGACTTCGGTGCCTGAAAGTGATGAAATGTTGGTTCAGGTTTATCCCAATCCAGCCACTGACTTTCTAACTTTTGATGTTGGCGAGGCTATGTCATCCAAACCTTTAAATATGGTCATTGTTGATGTGGCAGGGCGGAAAATGTTCGTTGGTTCAGTTTCAAATTCGGAGTTTCGTTTAAACGTCTCGCAATGGCCGTCGGGTGTTTATTTCATGCAGATGGAGCAGGAAGGCCGTTATTTTGGACGGAAATTCATGAAGAGATAAAACCTCATATTCGATTTGGCAAACAAAATACAAAAAAGCGAGTACAACCTACCAATCCTTTTTGTAACTTTGCAGCCAAAGTTCGACTTTGTTTTGAAAAACACAATAACCTAAAACATTAATACAATGTACGCAAACTTTCAAGAGTATCTGAAAAAGGAATTGGCTCAGATTGAAGCCGATGGCCTTTATAAACGTGAACGCATTATCGAGAGCGCTCAGGGCGCTGAAATCATGGTTGGTGGCAAGGTGTGCCTCAATTTCTGTGCAAATAACTACCTCGGTCTCGCCGACAATCCTGAGCTGATTCAGGCCGCCAAGGACGGCATGGACGCCCGTGGTTATGGTATGGCCTCCGTGCGTTTCATCTGCGGTTGCCAAGACCTCCACAAGAAGTTGGAAGCCAAGATTGCTGAGTTCTTCGGCACGGAAGACACCATTCTTTATGCAGCCTGCTTCGATGCCAACGGTGGTGTGTTTGAGCCGCTGCTCGGTCCCGATGATGCCATCATCTCCGATGCTTTGAACCACGCTTCCATCATCGACGGCGTGCGCCTCTGCAAGGCCCAGCGTTTCCGCTATGCCAACGCCGACATGGCCGACCTTGAGAAGCAACTGCAAGACGCTCAAGCTTGCCGCTTCCGCCTCATCGTCACCGACGGTGTGTTCTCGATGGACGGCAACGTCTGCCCGCTCGACAAGATTTATGAATTGGCCCAGAAATACAATGCCATGGTGATGGTCGATGAAAGCCATTCCGCTGGTGTGGTCGGTCGCACGGGTCGTGGTGTCACCGAGCACTACAACCTCCGTGGCAAGATCGAAATCCTGACCGGTACCCTCGGCAAGGCCTTCGGTGGTGCCATGGGTGGCTTCACCACGGGTCGCAAGGAAATCATCGACATGTTGCGTCAGCGCAGCCGTCCGTATCTGTTCTCCAACTCAATGGCTCCGGGCCTCGTGGCCGCTGGCATCCGTATGTTCGAGATGATGAGCGAGACCAACACGCTGCAAGACAAGCTGCATGAAAACACGGCCTACTTCATCAAGAAGATGACCGAGGCTGGCTTCGACTGCAAGCCTTCGCAATCCGCCATCTGCGCTGTGATGCTCTACGACGCCCCGCTGTCGCAGAAGTTCGCCGCCAAGTTGCAGGAAGAAGGCATCTTCGTCACCGGATTCTACTATCCTGTGGTGCCGAAGGGACAAGCCCGTATCCGCGTGCAGGTGAGCGCCGCCCACGAGCGTGAGCACCTCGACAAGTGCATCGCCGCCTTCGTGAAGATTGGTAAAGAACTTGGAATTTTGAAATAAATGCGGAATTAGGAATGCAGAATGCGGAATGTCGCAATGCGACGTCGGGCTTTGCCCTATTGACATGTCGAATCTTCGATTTCCGCATTCCGCATTCAGCATTCCGAATTAAACAAGGATATTAAAATGAAGAAAATACTTATTGTTGGTTCCGGCGGACAGATCGGAACAGAATTGGTGAAGAAGCTCCGTGCTACCTACGGAAACGAAAACGTGGTGGCCTCGGATCTTCGCCCTTTGACCGGTGAGATTGTCGAGAACGGTCCTTTTGAGAGAATCGACTCGACGCAAATCATGCAAATTGTCGACGTGGTGAAACGCTACAACATCGACACGATTTATAACCTCGCTGCCATCCTTTCGGCCACAGCCGAGAAGAACCCCATGTTGGGTTGGAACGTCGGCATCGGCTCGTTGGTGAACTGCCTTGAGACGGCCCGCATCTTCAACTGCGCCGTCTTCACACCTTCATCTATCGGTGCTTTTGGTGCTTCAACGCCTCACGACAACACACCTCAAGACACCATCCAGCGTCCTAACACCATCTACGGTGTGACCAAGGTCACAGGTGAACTGTTGAGCGACTATTACTTCACCCGCTTTGGCGTGGATACCCGCAGCGTCCGCTTCCCGGGCTTGATTTCCAACTTGACTTTGCCTGGCGGTGGCACCACCGACTACGCCGTGGAGATTTACTACGCTGCCGTGAAGGGCGAGAAGTTCTACTGCCCCATCAGCAAGGGCACCTATATGGACATGATGTATATGCCCGACGCTTTGGATGCCATGGTCGACATCATGGAAGCCGACCCGACCAAGCTGGTGCACCGTAACTCGTTCAACGTGACGGCCATGAGCTTCGACCCGGAGATCATCTACAACGCCATCAAGAAGTACTATCCGAACTTCGAGATGGAGTACAAGTTCGACCCGATTCGTCAGGCCATCGCCGACAGCTGNNGACAGCTGCGCCCGCAAGGAGTGGGGCTGGAACCCGAAGTACGACCTCGACAAGATGACGGTCGACATGATTGAGACTTTGAAGAAGAAGTTGCTTTAATGCTTCGTTGGAGACTCCGCACCGAGTGTGTCGGTCACACTCAAAACGTCATTCCGCACTTGATGCGGAATCTCCTTAGTAAAACGACAAACATAAAACGGATTATTAACTAAACATTGGCCTATGAGATAACGCTTCAAGCGATATGCACATCATAGAATAGGAAAAAGCGAAGTAGCTTAATCTGGTTGTTCTGAAACTTGGACACTTTCATTACACCACCGAGAGAAAAGCGAGAACGCTCCCGCCAAGTGGCGTGGGCTTTGCTCGTTGTAATTGGGTGGTGTAAGGTAGTCCAAGACCTCAGAACAACCAATGAAGGCGAAAGAGTGCCACGCTTTTTTTGTGTATATCTGAAACAATTGGCACATCTATACTAACAATAGATTCAAAAAACAAAAACCGATGAGCCGATGGACAATAACAGGTAAAAATGATATGAAAAAAGCACTTTCGCTATTTTTAATTCTTGTTAGTGCGTTTGTGACACTTAAAGCACAAGACGTGATGTTTCTTATTGATGGTAGTGAAATCTCTTGCAAGGTTATCGAAATAACAACCGATAAAGTAAAATATAATCGTTTCGATAATATAGATGGTCCAGTATACATTCAAAATAAGAACGACATTTTTAAAATACGATATGAGAATGGGACAAGCGATGTTTTCTCAACAATAAAGCTTAATACTCCAGAAAAGCCACATGGTATTTTGATCGTTAAACCCGAACAGGGAGATTATGTAGTGACAAAAGCAGAAGACTGGCACGGAGATTATTTGCCAAAAATTGCATATGGCAAAGTTTATGATCCCGAAAAAGGCAAAATAAAACGACGTTATTACGGTGATGGTATTGTTTTCAACGAAAAGGAATTCGCTAAGTTTTTGAAACTATATTGTTCTGAAGCCTCCAATTACAAGTCGAAGGAAACGACTTTTCTTGTGTTAGGATGTGCTTTCATATTGGCTTTTGCCCCCTGTATTGTTTTTTGTGTTATCTCTATGCATTATTCTGAAAAAGTCCTACCGACATATAATGAATCGTGTGCAGGATTGCCTGCACGACAAGCCGTTGGTTTTCAAGAAACAATGGGAAGTGAGGAGATTACTTGTGAGAGTTATTAGATTGTGGAGCTTATATTATAACGGATAGCGGAGCACAACCATCTCCGCTATTCGTTTTTTATGGATGGTTTCGGGAAAGTTTGTATTTTTGCAGAAAATATCTAAAACAGATGGATACAGTAAAAATTGATATTGAATTGCCATCATGCGGTTATTATTCCAAAGAGGAATTGACTGAATTGATTTATTCATACGCTTTGTCATTGGTGATGCCGAGCAGCGTTTCAGAAATGTCGGTTGAAGACGAGTTGAAAGAATTGAAACGTCGTGCTGCCGAAATGGAAAATGACCCTTCGGTATGCATACCCCATGAAGAAGTTTATGATAGAGTAATGGCAAGATTGCATCGGTATGGAAATCATTTGGCATGAATTAGCCATAGAAGAATTGGCTTCGATAGGTGAGAAAGTGTTGGAGCTGTTTGGCGAGAAAGTGGCAGATAGAGTTGTCGAAGACATAATGCATAGGGTGGATGCTTTGGCAGCCAATTCATTTCTTGGCACAAAGGATGATCGATTTGTTCCTTTCCGAGTTTTGCATTCATGGCACAACCGAATCTTTTATCTTGTAGTTGAAAACGAGATTAGAATCATAGCAATTTGGGATAATCGTAGGGACGAGAAGATATTACCCAAATTATTGTCGTCAAGATTATGAAAACAATGGAAGCAAACAAAATGGAACCTTTTGAGCCAACCCATCCTGGTGAGGTTATCAAGGACGAGATAGAATATCGCGGCATTTCGCAAAGGGCGTTGGCTGCGCAGATAGGCGTTTCCTATACCCAACTGAACGAGGTGCTCAATGGCAAGCGCTCGTTGAACACAGAATTGGCACTACTTATCAGTGCCGCATTGGATATTGATGCGGAGCCATTGCTCTCTTTGCAGACTCGCTATAATGTGATTACCGCACGAAGGAATTCGGCATTTTTGAATCGTTTGAAGTCTATTAGAAAGATTGCGGCGGCGTTTTGATTTTCAGAAATGTATTACCCGATTCTTATTTTATGATTACTATTTTATGATAATCATTTTATAGTAATCAGATTTTTTGTATTTTTGCAGGCAAATAACAAATCAAATCCATGAAGAATCCCTTTGTTACCAATGGCTATGCTGGCGCCGAGTATTTTTGCGACCGGGCGCAGGAGACCGACATTTTGCGTGAACTGCTTCTGAATGAGAACAATATCGCATTGATCTCTCCTCGACGTATAGGAAAGACAGATCTTATCTGGCACGTGTTCGATGATCCCGAGATTCAAAAGAACTACCATTGTTTTGTGGTCGACATCTATGCCACCAAGAATTTGGGTGATTTTGTGAACATGTTGGGCAAAGCGATAGTCGACGAGCTTCGTCCCAAAGGCAGGAAGGCTTGGGAAAAGTTTGTGACTCTGGTGGCGTCATTGCGCAGTGAAATTTCGTTTGATATAAGTGGAATGCCTGTCTGGGGCGTGGGGCTTAGCTCAATTAATAATCCGACTGTTACTTTGGATGAGATTTTCACTTATTTGGAGAAAGCTGATAAACCCTGTCTGGTGGCCATTGATGAATTTCAGCAGATTACCCGATACGGTGACGAAACCATCGAAGCGACCATCAGGACATACGTGCAGCGTTGCACCAATGCCCATTTCATTTTTTCAGGTTCCCAACGCCACATGATGAATGGGATGTTCACCTCTCCTTCCCGTCCGTTTTATCAGGCGGTTACCATCATCAACCTTCAGCCGCTGGATTTGGCAGTGTATACAGATTTTTGTGTGGCCAAGTTTGAGGAAGCAGGAAAACACCTTGATGCGGAGGTCGTTGCTTTGCTTTATGAGCGTTTCGAAGCAGTGACAAGTTATATGCACCGTGTTATGAATGTGCTTTTCTCCAGAACGGACAAGGGCGCAACCTGTGATGTTTCGATGGTGGACGAGGCTGTGGAGTTTATCATTAGGCTCTCTTCCGACACTTACGAATCTTTGTATTATCAAATGCCTGAAAAACAGCGTTCTCTATTCCTGGCTATTGCAAGAGAGGGGAAAGCCAAAGAGGTCACAAGCGGAGCGTTTATCAAAAGGAACAAACTCAATTCGGCTAGTAGCGTAAGTTCTGCATTGAAAGGACTACTGGATAAGGATTTTATAACAGAGGACAAAAATGTCTATTCGGTATACGACCAGTTTTTTACCCTATGGCTGAAGTTTAAGGGCTTGATTTAAGCAACAATTATGTATTCTAGAAAACACCTTTAATATATATGCTCTCCAACCTAAAAAAATACCATATCATCTTAGCTTCCAAATCCCCGCGTCGTCAGGAACTGCTGCGTGGCATGGGTGTGGATTTTGAGATTTTGACCAAAGAAACCGACGAGAGTTTCCCTCCCAAGATGCCCTTGGACGAAGTACCGAAATATCTCAGCTTGCAAAAATCCTTGGCTTTCACCGATGAGGAACTGCCCGCAGATTATCTGTTGATTACCTCTGATACCGTCGTGATTTGCGAAGGCGAGATTTTGGGCAAGCCGAAAGATAGGGAAGATGCTGAACGAATGTTGCGGTTGCTTTCGGGTAAGACGCATCATGTGGTGACGGGCGTCACGGTGCGTTCGGCAGAGAAAACCGAGTCGTTTGCGGTGCGCTCGAATGTGACTTTTGCTGAACTCGATGCAGAGGAAATCAATTATTACATTGAGCATTGCAAACCTTACGACAAGGCGGGTGCCTATGGCATCCAGGAATGGATTGGCTATGTGGGCATCAGCGGGTTGGAAGGCTCGTTCTATAATGTGATGGGCCTGCCTACACGTAGACTTTACCAATGCTTGAAGGGGTTCTAATTTGGGATTGCTTCGCAAGAAATCTATTAAAAATCAGTATTAAAATAAAAATCAGCATTAAAATTCAGCAAAACCTATTATTTCTCTTTTATTAGATTTTTAGTTAGATTTTTGGTGGATTTCTTGCCCGAAAGGGCAATTCCATTATTGCTTTTTTCTATCTTTGCAAATTATTAGCAAAATGATGAGCGAAAAGCGTCCTATAATACTGATTACCAACGATGACGGCTATGCGGCCAAAGGTCTGCGGAAGCTGGTCGGGCTGATGAGTGCCCTCGGCGATGTGGTGCTCATCTCCACGGATGAGGTGATGTCGGCAAAGAGCCATTCCTGTTCTATCCGCGACAGGTTGTATGTCCGTCTCGTGCATGAGGAGGACGGCTTCAAAGAATACCGCTGCAACGGCACGCCTGTTGACTGCGTGAAGCTGGGTTATCAAAAACTGATGTCTGAGCCGCCTGACTTGGTGGTTTCGGGCATCAACCACGGGATGAACGCCGCCTCGACGGTGGTTTATTCGGGCACCATCGCTGCGGTCATTGAGGCCTGCATGAATGGTCTTACTGCTATCGGCTACAGCCTTTTCAGCCTCGACCCCGATGCCGACTTCGGCCATCTTGACACGGCCATCCTTGAAATCACGAAGAAGGTGCTGAAAGAAGGGCTGCCCAAGGGTGTTTGTCTCAATGTGAACTTTCCCAAACGTTGTGAGGAACCCATGAAAGGCATCAAGGTATGCCGTCAGGCGGCTTGTCGCTGGGTGGAGTATTTCAAGGACTGTTATGACGAGAATGGAGAGAAATATTACAATCTGGATGGCGAGTTTGTGAGTGATGACATTGCACCCGACACGGATTTGTGGGCTTTGAAAAACAACTACGCTTCCGTGGTGCCCACCTGCTTCGATTGGACGGCACACCGGTGCATCGAACCGATGAAGAATTACGAAAAATTAAGTGTAAAACCATGAAAATCAAAGATAATTTTTGGCTTGGGCTGTTGGTAGGTGCCGCCAGTTTCGGGCTGTTTTTCCTGTTGTTTAGCCTTATCCCTTGGGAGAGTCTTGGCCATTTTTCCGTCCGTGCGCCTTATCTTTTGGCCTTCATCCCAGGTGTCGTCTTGTTCAGGATGATGCTGGTGAAGTGGAATCTCGAAAAGATGGGTAAGGGCATACTGGCCGTTACAGTCGTAGGAATGTTGTTGGTGTTCTTTCTTGTCTAATAATTTGTAAACCAATGAAATACTATATCATAGCAGGTGAGGCCTCAGGCGATTTGCACGCTTCCAACCTTGTCGCTGAACTCAAGAAGAAGGACAAGAGGGCGGAGTTTCGTGGCTGTGGCGGCGACCTGATGAAAGCCCAAGGTGTCGAGTTGCTGAAGCATTACCGCACGATGGCCTACATGGGCTTCGTTGAGGTGGCGGTCAACCTGCGCAAGGTACTGGGCAATATTTCCCAATGCAAGAAAGACATTCTTGATTATCAGCCCGATGTCGTTATCTTGGTGGATTATCCTGGTTTCAACTTCCGCATCGCCGATTTCGCGCACAAGCAAGGTTTCAAGGTAGTGTATTACATCTCGCCTCAGGTGTGGGCTTGGAAACGCCGCCGTGTGCGCAAAGTCCAGAAGTCGGTGGATAAGATGCTGGTCATCCTGCCTTTCGAGGAGGATTTCTACAGACGTTATGGCGTGGATGTGACCTACGTTGGCAATCCCTTGCTCGATGAGTTGGCCAAGTTCGGTACGGCCAACCGTTCCATCTTCCTGCGCCGCAACAGTCTAGGTGAGAAACGTGAAATCATCGCCTTGCTACCGGGTAGCCGCAAGCAGGAAATCAAGCGTGTCTTGCCTGTTATGCTAAAGGTGGTGCCACATTTCCCCGATTATCAGTTTGTTGTGGCGGGAGTGTCATCCATCGACAAGGACTTGTATAAGAGTGTCATTGGCAATGCCGACGTTTTCTTGGTGGAGAACCAGACCTACGAACTGCTGCAAAACTCCAGTGCTGCCCTCGTGACTTCGGGTACGGCTACCCTCGAAACAGCCTTGTTCAGCGTGCCTGAGGTGGTGTGCTACAAGGCAACGGACTTCTCCTATCGCCTCGCCAAATGGATGATCAAAGTGAAGTTCATCTCTTTGGTCAACCTGGTGATGGACAAAGAGGTCGTCAAAGAATTGATTCAGGGCGACTTGAACGAAGATAATGTCGTCCAAGAACTGGAAACGTTGCTGCACAATGGCAAGCGCCAACGCCAGCTGTTGGAAGACTACGACGAACTGAAGGACCGTCTCGGCAACGCCGGCGCTTCGGAAAAAGCGGCTACGGTCATTTGGGAAGTGGTGGCAAAAGGAAAAAAATGAATGAATAGATGACAGAATACGCCAAATACCCCTTCGTCAGGATGCTGATTCCCTTCGCCTTGGGTGTTTGGTGCTACGTTTGTCTGCCCGCATTCCGCCTGTCGCCTCTGACGACCATCGTCATCGCCTTGGCATTGTTTGCTGTTTGTCTTATAACCGCCTTTTCATTAAAGAGTTATCGTTACAACTGGCTTTTTGGCTCCGTCATGGCGCTCTATCTGGTTTTGACGGGTTATGCCTTGGCACGGGTTCACGAGGCCGAGATCCAAAAGGATTACTACAGGAACTTTGAGGCCGATGCCAACTATTATGTGGCGCGTGTTTATGATCATCCCACCGAGCGAGAGAAAAACATCCGCACTGTTTTGCAATTGGAGTACCAGTTTGGCGACAGCTTGCCGTCACGCCCCGTTACGGGCAAGGTGATGGCCTATTTTGCCAAGACCGATTCCGCCATTGCCCTGCATTATGGCGATTTGATTGCCATTCCTGCGTCCATCCGAGAGGTGACACCGCCTCTGAACCCTGGCGAGTTCGACTATCGTGCCTATCTGGGCCGCAAAGGCATCACAGGACAGGTCTATCTCAAAGATGAGGATTGGATGGATTTGCAAATGAGCAACGCCAATCCGCTGTATGCCTTCGCCTATCGTTTTCGCGACATTTTGCTGGCTTCGTTGCAACGCAGTGGACTGAGCGACAATGAGTTTGGTGTTGCGGCGGCCATTTTGCTTGGTTATGACGATAACCTCGCCGACGAGGTGCGCAAAAACTATGTGGCGGCGGGTTCCATGCACATCCTTTGCGTGTCAGGCATGCATGTCGGCATCATTTATTTGTTAGCATCCTTCCTTTTGGGCTTTCTCAACCGCAAGAAATGGCAAAAGACCTTGAAGCAGGTGCTTTTGCTCGCTTTGATATGGTTTTACGCCCTGATCGCAGGGCTCACGCCTTCCATCCTGCGCGCCTCGTTGATGATTTCCTTCGTCATCATCGGTGAGATTATTCGCCGGCAAGGTTTCATCATCAATACTATTGCTGCATCGGCGTTCATCCTGCTTTGTGCCAATCCCTACAACCTTTTCGAAATCGGCTTCCAGCTGTCGTATGCGGCGGTGGTTGGCATCGTAGTACTTCATAAGCCGTTATATAACTGCTTGTATTTCAAGAATAAGCTGCTGGATAAGTTGTGGGAGATTACAGTGGTGGCACTTTCAGCACAGGCCGCAACAATACCTTTCACCTTGTTTTATTTCAACCAATTCTCGACGTATTTTGCCCTCAGCAACCTGCTGATGACGCCGATTTCCTTTGTTGTGGTCATCAGCGGCATGGTGCTACTATTGGTGTCGTGGATACCTTATGTCAATATGTGGGTCGGTTATCTGGTTTGGGGTGCCGTGTATGTAATGAATTGGGTGGTGGCAAGGATTGAAAGTCTACCTTTGTCTATTATCAAAGGTTTGTATATCAGCGAATTTGAGTTTGCGATGCTTTTGGTGGCTTTGTTGCTGCTCCTGATGATGGTCGCCATGCAAAAGCGGAAGTTGTTTTTCCCGCTGCTTTCGGCCTTGCTTTTGATGATGGTTTCAATGACGTATCGTTTGTATCATTCCGACCAACAAAACGGCATGATGGTGTATAGCCTGCGCAACCACACGGCTGTGGATTTCGTCAGGGGAGGGGAACACTTCCTCCTGGCGGATTCTACGTTGATGGCAGATGAAGGCACGATGGACTACAGCCTCAAAGGGGCATGGGCGCAACGGCATCTCGCCATGCAGCCTCAAACCATCGGCTTTGAGGAGGATGTTGATAACGGATGCCTTCGCAAAAAGTCGAATCTTGTTTCCTTTAGTGGGAAACTCATGGCACTTTGGGATGACGATTGCCATGTCAATGATAGCCTTATCTATCGTTTGCCCGTGGATTATCTCTTGGTGCGTGGAAAGCAAAAACCCGATGTGCAAGCTGTTGTAAATGGCTATGATGCCCAACTGCTCCTTATCGACGGTTCGGTACCGCATTATCTAGCCGAGAAATGGATGGCCCAAGCTGAGACTTTTGATTTGCCATGCTATAGCTTGAGTGAAGGCGCGTTCGAAGCTGATCTGAGATAATGCCTTACAATTCCCTTTTTACAATACGCGTTAGGATGGGTGTCTTGAAGGCATTGGGCACTATCTTCGACAAGGTATAGCTGATGGGGTTGATGACAATATGGCGTTTCCCCCGTAGCATTTGTCGCACGCATTTCTGGGCAATGCTTTCCACAGATTTTAGAGTAAAACGGCCAAAGAAGCCCTGCCGTTCGATGCGGGCGGTCACTTCGTCGTTGGTGGCCATGGCACCAGGCGAGCACACGCTGACCGAAACGGATGTGTCTTTTAACTCCTCACGTAACCCGAGTGAAAAGTGGTGGATAAAGGCCTTGGATGCGGGATAAACGGTCTTGAACCCAGTAGGAGTGTGCGCGGCCATGCTGCTGATGTTAAGAATATAGGCTTGAGGTTGGCGTAGCAGGTTGGGCAGCAAAGCATGGGTGAGTAATGCCGTTCCTTTTGTGTTAAGGTTGAGGATGTTTTCGAGGTATTGCGTCGAAGCTTCGACAAATCGGCGGGAGCCACCAACGCCTGCGTTGTTGACGAGCATGAAAACCTGATAGGTTGCGTTGACCTGTTCGGCCAGGTTGGCGATGGCAGCTGAGTCGGTCAGGTCGGCACTGAAGCCAACCGATGGGGTGCCAAATTGAGAGGTGATTTCCTCACAGACTTCATGCACCTTGTCGGAACGGCTCACCAGAATCGTGGGGTATCCTTGCTTGGCCAACTCGATGGCGATGGCCTTGCCCAAGCCTCGGCTGGCACCCGTGACGAGGGCGTAACGATCGGAGCGCTGTTGTGTCATGGCTTAATATTCTTTTTGTAACACCGTCTGCGGCACAGCATTTCGCTGTCGTAGCGTTGCCAAATGTTAATGGCTTTGTTGTCCTCGAGTTGTTGCGAGGCGATGGCGTATTGGTAGCCTTTTTCAATAAAGGTGTCCTGAAGCTGCTTGTGGTAAATGAGGTGGATGCCGCTGTTTTTGTATTTTGGCAGCACCCCGGTGAGGTACATGTCGACCTTGTCGTTTTTCCGTAACGCCTTCAGGATGTGGTACCAACCCCAAGGCAAGATTTTCCCGTTGGCTTTCCGGAAGGCCTCACTCAACGAGGGAAGGCAGAAGGCAAAGCCTACAAGCTGGCCTTTTTCGTCTTCCAACATGGCCGAAAGGGAAGGGTCGGCCAATTGGAAGAAGTCTTTGATGGCCCAGTCGATTTCGGTTTCGGTGAGCGGGATGAAGTTGAAGATGTTGGTGTAGCTCTCGTTGAGCACGGCAAAAAATTCCTTTCCCGACTTGCGAATCTGGCTTTTGTTAGTGAAAGTCCGCAATTTGACGTGGTAACGTTGCGAAACCCGCTCTGCAAGCTCGGCAAACCGAGGCGGAAAGTCCTCCACCTTCATCTTGAATTGGACATAGTCGACTTCCTTTTCAAATCCGAGTTGTTCCAGAAGTTGTGGGTAATATGGATAGTTGTAGTCGGCGCAAATGGATGGAGTTACGTCGAAACCCTCAACCAGCATGGCTTGTTTTTCCATGTTGGAGAACCTCGAAGGGCCACAGATTTCCGTAAGGCCTTCTCGCGCGCCCCATTCTTCCACCACATGCACCAAGGCTTTCGCGACTTCGAGGTCGTCGATGAGGTCGAACCAGCTAAAGCGGATCCGTTTTTGGCTTTTCAGTTCGTTGCTCTTACGGTTGATAACAGCGCCAATGCGACCAACCACCTTGCCGTCGCGATAAGCAAGCCAATATCGGGCTTCACAGAACGCCAAGGCAGGGTGCTCGGTCATGGCCTTTAGCTCCGAATGGTCCAAGGGAGGTACGTAATGCGGGCAATCCTTGTACAATTGCTTGGGAAAGGCGATGAAAGTCCGGTAATCCCTTCTGGATTTCACTTCGACAATATCCATTATGGTTTGATGCATGGTGGGTACAAAAATAGTGATTTTTTAGTTTTCGTCATGTGTGGGGTCGGATAATCTTTTGCTTTGATGCTATACAAAAATAAACGATTGTTTTTCAATGTGATACGAATTGTATTCAAAAATATTTCAAAAAAAGTGAGAAAAAATATTGCCAGTTTCAAAAAAGGTTGTACTTT
>LXOW01337939.1_pt1 | contig 37081 bp, 43 predicted proteins | sample 1368591 | NCBI WGS metagenome assembly LXOW01 (sample SAMN04884650, study PRJNA319009) | bovine gut metagenome | isolation source: Cow rumen | host: Bos taurus | place: Italy: Legnaro (PD) | collected 2014-07-09
TTTGAAACCAGGAATACAATCGTCATAAATGTGGTTAATGAAACGATTAAAACCAGTCAAGATAAATCCAGTATCTCTATGATACTTTCCTTCGTGCCACCAATTTATTCGCCATATAGGATTTGCGGAAAATTCCAACTCGCCAAAAATGGCAGTGTCATTCAGACCCACCATATACCAATTATGGTATTCGTCATTTCCCGAGTATCGTTCGCCACCTAGAATACATTTAAATCCTAGTTTCTTCAGTTTCTCCAGGATTTCCTGTTCTATTTCGGGATTGTTCATTTTTGTATTCCTCCCAAAATCGGTCAAATTCTTCTATCTGTTTGGCTAATTCGTCTTTATTGACAGTCCCATATTTCGCAGATATACTTGTTGCCAAAAACTCCTGCCATTTATCTCTCAATTCGTTTATATCCATAATATATTTATGGAATGCGAAAGCTGCCCAGGAAACACCCCAGGCAGCTCGGTTTATAGGTTGTTAGTATGTTTACCCAACCAAGGATTTTCTGTCTTCTCTGGTCAGTAAGCGTTGATTACTGGAACCTCTAAATGCTAAGGTCAAATCTTTCTTTTCTAAAATGAAAGGTCCGTCCACCAAAACATCAACTGCGTCTAGTATCTCGTTTGTAACATTTTCTAAACATTTCTTACCTCCATTTACCAAATCCTTTTCGTAAACATATCCTGTAAACATCCATAATGTTTTGTCAGGACATTCTTCCTTAAACTTCTTAATAAATGGTAATAGTGCTGTTTGGTTTTCTTCTTCCATTGGTTCACCGCCAAGAATAGTTAGACCTGAAATGTAAGATTTTTTACACGCTTCAATGATTTCATTCTCCTGAATTGGAGTAAATTCTTCGCCATAATCAAAGTCCCAAGTTGCTTCATTGAAACAACCTTTACAATGGTTGCGACAACCACTTACATACAAACTAACTCTGACTCCCTGACCATTTGACGAATCCACATATTTTATATTACCGAAATCTCATATATTTTCTCCAGATAAAAAAGTATAGGGTATTTATCCCTATACTCTTTAATTTAATTTGTAATTTAGATTAGATGTGTTTTACTCTATCGTGAATGTCACCCATTCTACCTTGAGCCATAAAATTAGCATTACCAAGATAACCACAAACACGACGGACTACATTCATCTTGTTCAAGTCTTCATTTCCGCACTGGTCACAATGCCAAATGAATTTGCCATCTTCATTACGAATCATCTTAATCGTTCCTGTAGAACCGCAACAGTGACACCAATCAAGTTCTGCGTTAATTTCACAGTACATAATGTTGTCATAAATGTACTTGATTACGGACAAGATAGCATCAACATTGTTTTCCATATTTGGAGTTTCAATGTAAGAAATAGCACCACCTGGAGAGAGTTTCTGTAATTCTGCTTCAATGTCAATCTTCTTAAAAGCATCAATCTTTTCAAAGACTGGAACGTGGTAGCTGTTGGTTACATAGTTTCTGTCTGTGATACCAGGAATAGTACCGAATCTACGCTGGAGACACTTAGCGAACTTTTCTGTTGTGTTTTCAATAGGTGTTCCATAAACAGAATAGTCAATCTTTTCTACAGTCTTCCAATCGCGGCACTTGTCATTCAACTTCTGCATAATCTTCTTGCCGAGTTCCATACCTTCATCGTCGGTAATGGACTTGCCAATCAAAACCTTAACGGTTTCATAAAGACCAGCATAACCAAGTGAAATTGTTGAATAACCATTATAAAGTAATTTATCAATGGTTTCACCCTTCTTCAAACGAGCGAAAGCACCATTCTGCCAAAGGATAGGGGCTACGTCGGACTTAACACCACGCAAGTGTTCGTGACGAAGTCTCAATGCTCTATGGCACAATTCCAAACGTTGTTCCAAAATCCACCAGAACTTTTCCAAATCTCCCTTAGCACTGAGAGCAACATCTGGCAAGTTAATGGTAACAACACCCTGGTTAAATCTACCATAATACTTTGGCTTCTTTGTCTTAGGGTCACGGTATGGGGTCAAGAATGAACGGCAACCCATACAAGGATAACAATCGCCTTCTTCACCTTTCTTACTGACCTTAAGTTTCTTCATAACTTTTTCACTGATGTAGTCAGGAACCATTCTCTTTGTTGTACATTCAGCTGCGAGTTTAGTCAAGTAATAATACTTGTCTCCTTCGTGAATGTTATCTTCTTCAAGTACATACAAGAGTTTTGGGAATGGGTTAGCATAGTACTGACCATTTTCGTTCTTAACACCTTTGATTCTCTGCTTGAGGATTTCTTCAATTACCAAAGCAAGATTTTCTTTTTCTTCTTCATTTTCTGCTTCATTCAAATACAAGCAAACAGAAACGAAAGGAGTTTGACCGTTAGTTGTCTGTAATGTGAGGATTTGATACTGGAGAGTTTGAACACCATCACGAATATCCTTCTTAACCAAGTCTTCAATTTGGGCTTCATTCAATGTTGGGTATTCTTTCTTGAAGTATTCTCTTGCTACATTGATGAATTTAGACAAATGAGATGCTGTGATAGTTTGTCCACCATACTGAGAACTTGCAACCTGTGCTACAATTTGAGAAGCGATGTTGCAAGCATTTCTAAATGTGTGTGGTTTGTCAATTTGGGTACCGGAAATGATAGTACCATTTTGAAGCATATCATCCAAGTTAATCAAGCAGCAGTTGTGGATTGGCATAGCGAAGTAGTCCATATCGTGAAAATGGATAATACCTTCTTTGTGAGCATCATAAATGTCGCTTGGAATTAAATAACGCTGGGATATATCTTTAGAAACTTCGCCAGCCATATAATCACGCATTGTGCTTACAATGTTAGGATTCTTATTAGCATTTTCCTGTTGGATGTCTTCGTTTTCACCATTCAACAATGACAATACTCTGTCATCAATAGTGTTCTTTCTTTCTTCAAGTGCCTTTTGATAACGGAATGTAATATATTCAGTAGCGACTTCGTATTTGCCCGCTTTCATAATTGCGGTTTCTACCATCTTTTGGATGTCCTTATATCCAATAGCAACAGGTGAAACCTTACAAGTATCTTCAATGGACTTGGCTATATCTTTGATTTCCTGAACAGTTAGTCTTTCGTCAATTCTAACTTTTTCATTCGCTCTTGATATAGCCTCTACGATATTCTGTCGGTTGAAAGTAACTTCCGAACCATTACGCTTTCTTATTTTCATATAACCTCTTTTTATAACCTACTTAATAAACTCAAATCAAATTTTTGTTTTTCTCTAAATGGGTTTTATATTTATAATTTTACCAAATATAGAAAAAGGACCCACTTGAGAGGGTCCTTTCAATTTTTTATTAGTTTGTTTGAACTTATTATTCGTCTTCGCCGAAGAAACGAGCAGCACGGTCCATAAAATCGTCTGCGTATGTTGGCTTCTTTGGTGGTTCAGCAGGAGTTTCTGTTGGAGCTGCAGCTGGAGCTGGTTCCTGTGTCTGGGTAGCTGTATTATCTACATTACCCTTAATCTCCGTGTCTGGTGCAGTACGTGTGCGAATTCCATCATTAACGGTTGGGTTTGCCTTTGGGCGAACCAATGGTCTCTGGGCACGGCCTGGAACGGTACGGGCAGGTCTATCGTTACCACCATCTACTGTGGTATCAACAGGGCGACGAGTTGGTCTGCGTGGAGCATCGTCATCGTCATCTGCTCTACGAACTTCAAAACCATTGTCACGGGCTACTTGTTTAGCCTGGTCAAGTTTTGACATCTTACGAATAGTAAATCCATTTTCTTCTGCTGTACGAATAGCAGCACCCAACTTTTCGTCATCGTTCATTTCTCTACGAGCGGGACGAGCAGTGCGGCGTGGTTCATAATCGTAATCTTCTTCACGATAAGAACGGGTTGGACGCTGAGCTGGATGACGTGGTTCGTCATCATAGTCATCTTCAACCTTACGGGAAGGACGAGCTGTTCTTCTTGGCTCATAATCATCTTCGTCATATTCACGCTGGCGGAGTGGTTTAAAGCGACGTGGTTGTTCGTCTTCTTCTACAGTATCACGGAATCGTGGTGCCTGACGAGTTGGACGATAATCTTCGTTGCCTTCTTTTTCCACTTCTCTACGGGTACGGAAACGGTTCAAATCTCTCTCATCTCTATCTCTAGGTGGAAGAACTGTAAAACCATTTCTTTCAACTGTTCTACGAGCAGTTCTTAATGTATCTCTATCAATCATATTATTTCACCTCACAAATTTGTTTTTGGTATGTTAAATTTAGAATAATAGTTTATGTATAATAAACATTTTTAAAATTTTTGAACTTAGTTATTGTGTCTGTCTAATTAGATTATGTATGACTAATCGTTAGACCAAGTTCCGTTAGGACCGCGCCAACCTGGGTCCTGCATGTGTCTGTGTTCTTCACTATTAAGATATGCTTGGCGACGTTTTTCTTCTGCATCCTTTCTTTCTTTACGAACTTCATCTTTGATTTCTTCAATCCAGACCCATTTTTTACCAGGATTTCCAAGCATAATAGAACGAACATTTGTTACTGCTTTTTTCTCATATTCTTGTATTTCTTCACTGGTGTTGGCATTTTGGATTTGTTCATCATATATTCTCTTGAACTTTAACAAGTCCCTAGAACCCCACATAACCATTCCATTTATGGGCATAGATTGTTTAGAATAGAAGTCGGCAATATAGTATGCGGCTGCAGTATAGTCATCATCCATATCTACTACCATACCTGCTTTAGTCATAATCTTATCTACCAAATCTGTTATGGAAACTTTACTTCTATCGTCCTGAATAAAAGCTTCATTCTTTCTATTTTCTGTGATAGAGAAAGCATTACTTTCACGAGGTTTTACTGCTTGTGGATAATTTGTTCTAGCATAGTTTACTACACTTTCGGCAACATTAAACCAAGAAGGTTCTCCATTGTCATATTCCTGCTTAATGAAGTCTTTAATATAAGTTCCTAATTCTTTTATCTTGTCGGTTTCAATTCGTTTGTCAAGATACTTAAAGACATATTCTTTCCATTGAGTATAGGATTCACCATCAGTCATTCCATCGTCTTTAGTTTCAGTTTCTGTACTTTCAACTAAATCAGATACAGGTTCATTAGATAATTCTATCTTATCAGCTGGATATACAACAACTTCTTCAACAAGGTCCATATTTAAACGATTTTCCATCATTTCTTTAAGTTTTTGAATTGAAGATGTATGTGCAGGAGCAGTAGCATATTTAATTATACCATTTCCTTTATATGGAGTAATACGAATAGCGAACTTGCACTTTGGTAAATCTCTTAAAGAAGTTTCAACAAGGTTTCCTTCCATTTCTGTGCTTTCAGGGAATGGAACAAATGCTCTGGTTTGTGCTTTTTCTAGTTCATCATTATCTTTTTCACCAAATTCAAAATAGTCAAATTTCCTACACAATTCTTCAGCCAATTCATCTACAGGAACATTTTTATTAAAACCTTCTTCTATTTCTTCCTGGAAATAAATATCAATTTTTTCAAATCTCTTACTTTTAGCAATACAAGCATTATATACTTCTTCTTGATACTGCATTAAAGAATAACCAGATTCTTTAAGGTATTGTTTGAATGTTGTGTTTTCGTTTATCATTATTCTAATCTCCATTATAATGCTTGCCGTCATAGTATTGTGAATGATAATCGTATTCATCACCACGGTACAATTTTTGACCTAATTCTACAATTTCATCATCTTTACTAATTTCTTTAAACAATTTAAATCTTTCAATGAAATCGTCTAAATCCATTCTGTCATTTGGATTGAAGTCAAGGTCAATTTTTCCTAATTTTTCAGCAGCTTTAAATATGTATGGTGCGTAACTCCAAAAATAGGCTTTCCATTCATAATCACCATCGTCAGTAAAGATAGAGTATTCTACAACACCTACATAAGGGTCGCCATCATAACCAACATTTATTTTTGGTGTTGGGTTTTTTACATTTGGGTCCTTTAAGGTTTTGTCTTTTACTTCAACTTCACCAATACCTTCTAACATTTGGATAACTTCTTCAATAGAAGGATTTGCATCGGTATTTTCAACTAAACGATAACCTTTAGAATTTAAATATCTTTTTGCTTCTTCTAATTTCATATTTTCTCCCTTAGTCTAATCTACCATCTACATAAGCTTTACCGATGTTGATACCGATAGATTCAGCAAAATCAAGGGCTGCTTGTTTAATTGTGTATTGAACATCCAAATCCTGTGAGAGAACAGCACCCATTTCTTTTTCTTTGAACTTTCTAATGTATTCTTGACAATACTTATCCCAGTATTTGTCACGATAGATGTCAAGGTATCTGTCTGTTACTTCACCAAGTTTCTTATTACGCTTGTCATACTTTATCCAAGCGAAACCACAACCACCACCGAAGAATTTGTATCTCTTGCGACCAGGAATTAAATTACCTTCCAAATCGGCATCACCAACAACAGACTGGTTGTCAAAAGCAGCTGCCATTTTCTTATCAAGCTTTGGTTTTAAGACTGTTTCAATGTGTTCACAAATTTTGGCATCCAAAGATTTACCAGAAGATTTAGCAGGTCTTTCACTAGAACCTTTCTTAATGAGTTCACTAGCTTCACCCTTTGTCAAGCCCTGATTACGGAAGTCTTTCTTGTAGATACAGAACAATGCCCACAACTGGCGGCTAGATGCTGGTTCGTCTGCGTCTTCTGTGAGAACACGATAACCTTGATTTTCAAGAATTTCTATGGCTTCTTTTAGTTTGGTAGATTCATAAACACCATCATAGGTTCCATCTATTGGGTTTACACCATCAGCTTTATACTGGTGTCTAGTTCCATCATCTGGGTCTTCTTCATAGTCCCAGTGCCAAACTTTCTTGCCATCTACTTTGCCAGTTTTTCTAGCATCTCTCGTTTTATCTTCTTTCTTTTTAACATTATCAAGAATATGGATAAAAGAATTTCCTTCCGTTTCAAGAAAGTCATTAACAAATTTGTCTAAATTATTCCAATTCATTTCGTCTTTATTTTCTTTATAGAAATCAAAGGCTTTTTCATAGAACCAAGTACCATAACCATAGTAATCATCATTTTTGAAAATTGAAACTAATTCAGGGTAATCTGTTTTTAATTTATCAAGAAATGCTTTATAAGCATCTTTAGAAAAATTAGTCTTTAAATTAAATTCACCAGGTAAATCTCTTTCGTATAATTTCATTATTTTTCTCCTTAAAGGGTTTTGAACCATTCGGCAAAGGCTTTCTTAATTTCTCTTGAACCCTTGCGGTCAATCTTCTTGTTAAATTCTTCGGTAGCACGAACAATTTGTTCAGCTTTCTGTGGAGAAGTAACCTGGATGCCATTAACCATTTGGTCAGCATTGTTTTCGGCTTCTCTCTCAACATACAAGCCCAAAGATTCGTTCAATACCCATTCGGTAGTTTTCTGTACTGATTCGTACATAGCGTCGCAATAAGCAACCTGAGCGGAAGGCATATAAACCGCGTCAATAGTAACCATGTGGTAATCGTCGGCTACAATGTTACCTTCAAGTAGGTTACCAGTACCACGGGAAGAAACACCCATCTTACAACCACCTTCTAGCAATGCCTGGAGTTCCTTACCATTACGGGTATCAAGAACTAGAGCCTTACCCAAAGCCAAATTCTTATCCATAGCAAGTTCTGTAATACGAATTGCAGATGCTTTAGATTTGATTTCAGCATAATCAGGGTGGTCTAATTCACCGAGAGCTTCGTGGGATTCAATCAACTGATTGAAAAGTTTTACTTCTCTCTCAATGATTTTCTGTGGATAAATTCTACCGTTACGGTTTCTATCTTCTGCTTGTAAGAATGGACCTGAAATATACATGTGCTGTTTCTTCATTGTACCAACACTTTCTTCAAGAACATTACAGTCTACGGGAGCAGAACATTGTTCGTTAAATAATTTCTTAAAATCTGCCATATTAAACCTCGTTTTATTTTATATACTATTTATAACTTTTGTGTTCTTTTTCCCAGCGTTCACGGAACTCCGCAGCGTGTTTCTCAATCCAATCTTTTATGGCTTCTTCACCCAAATCTCGGTTTGCTTTTTCGCTTTCTAACCATTTATATAACTCAATTTCTTTAATTTGGTCAGCCATATATTGTTTTAACTTTTCGTATTCTTCGTCTGACATAAAATCCTCCTGTTGCCCATATTTTATTTATTTGTCAGACCTAACTCCTCTTCTGTAACTACCTTAAAATGGTAATCATTCTTCCTGCACCATTCCTTAGCCATATCCCACTTTTCTTTGTTTTTCTTAAGGACATTACAATACTCTTGCCATCTTTCTATTCGTTTTTGACTCAATTTTCCCTTAGCGGTTGTTGTAAGTTTTGGGAACATAATTTGCCCACATTCGTTTAATTGTGGAACTTGTGATTTTGGCTTAACTTCAATTAGCCATTTCTCAATCTTACCCTGCTTGTTCTTACAAGTGAACATAAAGTCTGTAATGTATTTGTGTGTTTTTCCATCAATTTGGGAATAATAAGGAATTTCTACAATTTCCGACCCCCATTCCAAAATGTTATTATTAAGGTCTAGCCAATTAGCCATAATCTTTTCATAACTGGAACGGAAGGTAACAGGGTGGCCTTCTACTTTGCCATTGTAATTTAGACATTTCTCAGGATGTTTCGGCATAAAATCACCCTTCAAATAGTTGTTACTAAACATTGACATTAGAATTTACCTTCTTCAATCTCTTTAATTGTTTTTGTAATTTCGCCACAGGCCTTATACATCCATTTATCTTGACAATACTGGAAGAATATGTTGTATGTTTGCTGTGGAATTTCTTTACAATTCAAACAAATTTCAAGAACTTTATTTGGAACCTTTGCGAGCTTAAAATAACTCAAAAGAAGGACAAAAACCTTCATATAATCATCGTCAAACAGATTTTCATAAATTGCGAGGTCTACTGTGGCTTCGTCCTTGAAAACCAATATGACAGATTCATAAAGTTCTTTTGTATGTAATTTTATCTCATTTTTTGTCATAATCTATTTATAGAGAAAAGGACCGATTTTACTCGGTCCTTTTGTTAATTTGTTATTGAATTTTGTGTTACATAGCTTCGCTAGTAATAACACCAGTATTTCTATCAACAGTAATCTTAACATCAATAAATTCAATAGCTTCAGCAGGAACGATACGAATAGCAACATTCATAATGTGTGGGTCTTCGTTATCTTGTGTAACACTCAAAGAGTATTGTTCCACACCTTCTGCAGCTTGAACTCGGTTCAAGAAAGCGTCAATAGAGTTTCTAGCAGCACTTCTTGTGTTAGCAGTGTTCTGCTGGAACAAGTAAGGGAGCATCATATTTTCAAGAACCTTTTCAATGTAGTTCAAACATCTACGAACATTGATTCTGTTCAAAGCACTTTCTTTCTTCAAAGCAGTCTTTTGTCCGTATAAGCATTCACCAAAGCCACCACAATCTCTAGAAGTATTAACATTGATGTTATACAACTGACCAATTTCGTCATCAGTCAAACGAGTTAATGGACCGTTGGTATAAGTAATGTTACCACGTTGAACACCTGCAGGAGCGAACCAAGGATAACTTGTCATATCACAGTAAGCCATACGGCAAGCACCAGCAATAGACTTAGGCAAGTAAATCCAAGATGCAAGTGTACCATTGTAATACTTGTCATAGCCAGCATATTCAGCAACATAAGTACCATTGTTGAAGGAGAACATTTTGGCTTCACCAAGCATTCTCTTAACAGATTTAGCTTCTCTTGAAGTTACCTGAACTACACCAATGTCAATAGTTCTGCTAGCAGCAATTTCGGCAATCTTTCTCTGGAGAGCAGAGTATCTCTGTTTACCATTGAATGTATCAATAGCATCTACGTTGAACAAGATGTCAAAATCGGCCTTCTGTCTATCAGCATAAAGTTTCAAACCAGCAATCTTTTCTGTTACATTGTTCTTCTTTGAGTTAGAACCACCAGTCAATCCATAAATAGCGAAGGTCTGATGTGGCATAGCATAGGTACCAGCACCGGTTCTTGCTTCGTTTACAGAATTACGAGAAACATAAATGTAATCAGAGTGACCGTTAATGACGTTTGGTGCATACAAAGAATTACCTTCGGAGTCCTTAGCAGTTGGGTCATTAGATACAAACCAAGATTCAGCTGGGTCTTTCAATAGAGCATCCATACCAGTGCCCCAAGCAGCGTCAGCAGTCTGTGATTTGGTCTTTACATAAACGTTGATACGATAGACCTTTGTCCAAGTCAAAGTATCCTGGTCGGTTTCAACATCATCTACTTTATCTTCATCGTCATACTTATACTTCCACATAAAGGCATTCTGGTGATTCAATGCTGGGATTTCAGCACATTCAGGAGTGATAATGGAAACACCAATATCGTTACCATATTCACCAGGACCAATAGATGTGATAATCAACTGGTTAGCCTTGTTAGAAACATACTGTTCTACGTCACCATTACCTGGTTCGTCATCAGATTCAATGGAAACAGTATAACCATCCTTATATCTTTCGTTTGTTCCATTCAAGATTTCGGAAGTAGCGAAAGCAGCCATTTTGTTGACTGGTTCACCATCAGGCTTTTGTGTACCTTCTTGCCAAGGAATAACTACTGGGTCAGGGTTATCGGAAGTATATACAGACAATGTTGTAGGAGTCTTTGCGTTCTTTTCAGCAATAGTCCAGAACAACTTCCAATCAAATGCTGAAGAAGTAGGTTTACCAACTTTAGCAGCGAATTTTTCCCAATCTTTTGTGAAAATAACCTTTTGGATTTTTTCATTCTTGATTAGTTTGTTGTTGTTTTCGTCATATTCAACATCTACGCCTTCCCATACATCATAGTAAGTCAATCTACTATATGTTCCTTCAGCCATAAGTTCAGAAATGTCGGCGCCATAAGAATCTGCCAATTCAGCAACTTCGTCTTTTGTAATTTCTGTTAATGGTTTGACTTCAACATTAAATTCAACAGTAGAATCTTCAAATGTTCCCAAGCCAGCAAGAGCTTCTTGAAGTGTATTCATACCATATTCACGGAACTGAATACCAACGGCAGATGCTAATGTATCTTTAAATGCAGAAGTATCAACATAGTAAGTCTTATTAACACAGTCATCCCAATCACGGAATTGGATTTTACTTGCTGAGATAGGTTCTTTACACAATGTTACAACATCGGAACCAGTGTTCCAAGTAGCAGCACCCTTATAGAAGTTTTCGTCTTTAAACAAGTCTTTATACTTATAAGCACTAGCAGTGTCTAATTCTGTTTCAATAGCACTTACTGCATCTTCAGTCAAATAAGCAGTCAATGTTGTACCAACATTATTCAATGTTGCGGAATCAGGAACACTAAATGTTACCTTATAACCAAGAGCAGACAAAGATGTACCTGTAGCTTCTTTAGAAGCACTAATGTACAACAATGGATTTGTCTTGTTAATTTGGATAGAATCAGGATAGATACAACCGGTTTCATAAGCAGCAGTAGTAAGAATCAAATCATCATACATCTTACCAACTTCACCCTTACTATTTACTTTAGTAGCAAATTCAATGAAAACACCTTTATCTTTTTCAATGTTTTCCAATTTAATATCGGCTTCTTTATCACCAACGTTCTTGAATACAGCTACGGCTGGAGCATTATCGTTAATCAAATCTACTACAGTAGCATAACCAGCTTTTTGGTAAACACCAAAACCTGACAATGCATCGTCAAGTATCCATTCATTACCGGCTGTTACGGCAGTAACTTGTGTTACTGTATCAAGATTTTGGAGCATCTTCAAATTAGAGTTATCTTCATTGTCAATGAACTTAAATTGTGAAGTATCGGTTGAACGATATGTGTCCTTCAAGTCAGCGTCGGTATATGGATATTGAATCTGAGCATAGCCTTCATCACCCATTGTGGTTCTAACAGTCAACAACTGGTTAGAAATTGCCAAATAGTTTTCTGCAGCGAAGTGACCGTAATCGTCAAGATTTTCGGGCTGACCATAAATGTCGGTGAAATTGTCATAAGATGTTGTCAAAACTCTCTGGTTTACAGGACCTTTATTGGACTTCATTACGATAGCACCAATGCCCAAACCTGGTAAAGAGTTAGAACGAATGGTATTGTCTATTTCTGTAAAACGAATACCTGGCACGGAATACTTTGCCATAAATTTACCTCTTTAATTTTTAAACCTAATAATAAAATCACTCACTCACAAATTAAATTATAATCTCTATATTTATAAGAAAAGGTCGCTAAAAAGCGACCTTTTTGTTATTTTGTGAATTTGTAATACATATCAATTTGTGATATTAAATTCAATGATTTAGTTGTGTTTACTGTATTTGTTGCAGGATATGATATATGTAAGTATTTGTAATCTCCTGCCATATCACCAGTAAATGTAAATCCACCTGTAGTAGTTCGTGTTCCCAAATCAATCTGGTGGGTCATTGTAACATTAGCCAAATTAAATGCCTGGAACGAAGTTAATGTAAATCCATAAGGGTTCCATTTATCATTAATTGGTCCTGGCAAAAAAGTATTAAAACCACCATAAGATATAATATCGGCATCGCTATGTCTTACTCCAATATATAGATACTTGGCATCATTTTCCATATAACCATTTGAAGCACCATATACCTTAAAAATAGGCATTAGTTCTTGCCATTTATCTGTATTAAAATCTTTAATGCTAATATGTGGAGTATCATTAGTGTTATTAAAATAATCAGTATAATCAATTACATTTGGGTCTGAATCAAATGTAGCTGAAACAAATGCTTCTTCTACATCTCTATCTTTTTCTATGAATACTCGTTTCATATCATCAAGAAGGCCAGGAGTTGTATTCCACGCAGAATAAGCAGTCATATAGAAATTTCTACAATAAACATTACCTGATATAGTTGCCCAATATGAATATCCAGTTACTTCTTCATTATTTGGTAATTTTACTTTGAACTTACAAATCTGGTCATTGTTTGTATTAAAACGATTAACCAATAAATGTTCCCAGAAATTAACGTCATACAAACTATAAGAAACATGACTGTTATCATATAATTCTTGTTCTTTTACTTTATATGTTGTATTTTCATCATTATACCAAGGCAATTTATTTGGAGTTGTAATTGTTTTATCATACTTAATGTTTCCAGTAAATGAATATCCCAAATAGTCTGCAGAAGGATATGAGAAATCGTAACCTGGAAATTGGCTTAAATTACAAATATCAAGTGTAGAATAATCTATATCTGGGTCATGGTCATTTATAATTTTAGTTAGGAATGCTTCAGCATCTTCTTTTTGCTGATATCCTATATTTTGTGGATAATTACCCCAACCTTCTCTATCGTATGATATATTTGGACCGAATCCATATTTATAGTATTGTGTTTTGTTAGTTCGTTTAGCACTTATACCATATTTTGGCTGAAATTTCCATTCAGTATTATTATCTGGTTTGTAAAGATATGCCCAACAATTAAATGAAGGAATTGGGTCTTGGCTAAAGTTATAAATGTTGTACACATTTGAATAATCTTCAACTACAGTTGTATGAGGTCCACAATAGTTACTATTAGGATAATAAAATACACCATCAATTACAACATCAATCTTGTTATATTCTTGTGGAACTTGTGTAATATCCAAAGTAAAATGACCTGGACAAGCTATATCTGATTTAGTTGAATCTGAAGAAGTTTGAGTAAAACCAAATTCTGTATTTTCAACTTCAAGCGGATTTTTTCTTACACCGAACCAGCTATTAGTTGTAAACATCTTTGTGAAATTATCTTTTTCAGACCAGGCTACGAAACCACCAAAATTATTACAGTTATATGCTGCTTTAAAATTATATCCTGATGTTGCTGAGTCTTCAGTAATATCTTTTAATTCAATTTCTACTCCATCGGAAATATGATGTTGTTGGTTATAAATTATTATTTGTGATAATATAACTTCAGCTGCGGCTTCATTCGTAAAATATGTAGCATTTCGTTTATTACTGACCCAATAATTTGTATATGATTCGTAAGGACCATTAGGGTTTCCAGAATAATAAGATACAGCACCCATATAACCAGTTCGTTTAATACAACAAGTATGATTAGTAGGATATGGTCCTTCTATTGTTGGATAAAATTTCATATTTGAAGTAGAAATTTTCCAGCTTAATTTGTTACCAATAGTATTTCCATCTTCATCAAATCTATCTAAAACATTTACAATTTTTTCTTTACCTTGATAAAGTTCTTTCTTAATTAAATATGGAATTTTTCTTCTGGCGTTCCAGCTACCTAAATCATTTGAAATATACCAAGCGTCTGTTAAACAACTTGGTGTACAAGAAAAAATACGTCTATAATATGTTGTTTCTTCTGTAACGGCAGTAACAGAACTTAATGTTCCATCAGCGTGGAAACAAGAACCATTATAAAAAAGCATATTACCATCTTTTATACACAACCAAGGAGCTGTACCACCGGCAAAAGACTCTGTACCAGTTTTATTGACAACGGCTGAACAATGATAAATCGTAGTAATCTCTCTACTATTTTCTATATTAGGGTCATTTGAATAAACATTCATTCCATCATTATAGTAATACTTCTTCATAAAATCCTTTATTCGTAAATGTATAAAACACCATAAGGCAACATTGTTTTTACTGTAATTCCACCTGGACCAGGTACCCATTCAATATAATTCTTACCACCAGAATATGTACTGCTATCATAAATTCGTCTATCTGATGGGTCAAATATAGTTGTTTCTATTCCTGATGCTGTATCGTCTCCAGTAGGAACTGGTGGGTCTTCATCATAGTTTTCATATACTCTTCTATTTTGTTCAAAATCCCAATAATCTGCCGAACCAATTTTATAACCACCACAATCATAAAATCTGTCATCATATTCAAGTTTAGAACTTGAAACAATTACGATATTAGCACCAGCAGGGAATTCTTGTACACTTTCTTCAGTCAAACCACCTGACGCAGAAATTTCAATTATAGAATCTGGAGTTAAACCAGATGTAGTTTCACCTGAAACGAAGTCGTATGTTATACCATCGGTTCCTACTTCTAATTTATTTTCAATACCACCATAATTCTCTGGTAAATTAGAATAGACATCGTATTCATCATATAATAGTCCGTGGTTGAAAATGTATTTGTATTCATAGGGATTTACACTAATTGTATTTGTCTTTCGGTCAATGCTTATGTGTTTACCTGCACTATAAAGATTACCAAAATAATTATCCAATTCGTCAATCTTATTTGCTAAGTAAATATCACGATTTACAAGTGGTTCAATAGTTTCTTTCTGCATCCAGTCACCATCTGTGACTGTATAACGAGTCCAAGTTTTAGGGAGTAAATCAACTGTAGCTGAACTCTCATCTCCATAGAAACCACTATGAGCATTTTCATACAAATGCGTTACGGTATCTTGTTCAAATTTCTTTGCCATAAATTAACCTAAACAATATAAAACACTTTCAGCTGGATAATCGGGCAATCTTGAAGTTACTACAAAGTCTGTATGAGCTGTTGTATATTCGTATGTAAAAGCAGAAATCTTATTTGCAGTAATAGCTGAATAACTTGTAACATTTTTGGTTGAATACAACAAATTGTCTATGTTACAATAAATTCCGTTATTGTCTGCGCTAATATAATTATCGTCAATTTTCAAACCAACAGTACAAGTTCCATCATTTACAGTAGTAGTAAAATACTTACTATCAAAATTATATACAGGGACATTCTCAAAATCAATATCTGGTTCAACAGAAATTGTATGACTTCCGTCATCATTATCAGTTATATCAATACCCCAACCTTCTTTATATCTTAAATACTTTGTAGATAATTTATCAATAGCATCTGCCAAGTAAATATCACGATTTATTAAAGGCTGAATTGTATTAACAGTCTGCCAATAACCATCTGCGACTGTATTTCTATCCCAAGGTGTTACATACAAACGAGCTGTAGTGCCGTTGTCATACACGTGCATATAAGAATCTAAGTGGGAACTTGTAGCTGTATTTTCTTCTGCCATATTAAATACCTCAACTATATTTATAAAGAAAAACCAGTACCCCGAAGGATACTGGTCTTTTCCGCACGAACCGAGTAGAGTTTACCCGAGAATCTGTAATAGTGCTTGTCGGCATTGTCCTGGGCTTTCAAATTTTACCCCTACACCACCTGCCAACACGAAAGCTTCAATGTTCTTTCCAAAATCGTCAATGAGCAAACTAGAACTATTCGCAAATTTGGCTTTTGCCTTACCTGTCTTGACAATGTAAATGTTCTTGTTTGGAACTTTGGTATTAGCCATAAGCCATTCAATTTTTCCATTCACACCATCGTTATAATTTACCTGTGACAAAATACAAAGGTCAATACCTTCTTCATCACAGAATTTTTCAAGCCATTTATAGAAGCGTTCACCTTCGTTAGTCCACTTCATATTAGCCCAAAAATCAATTCCAGCGGCATGTACTTTTTCCCAATCTACTTTGTAATGTTCAATGGCATCAATATCTGCGCAAGCACCACAGAAATCGCAAATGACACCATCCATATCCAAGTATATTGTATCTATTTTGTTTGTTCGCATATTGTATTTATAATATACCGACTTCTTCCAAAGTCTTTATATTTAGCCATTCGTTTCTATTATCATTCAAATCATTAAATGTAAGTTCACCTAAATTAAAATACATTTTTTCATTTAGAGAAGATTTTACATTAGTATCAATTACACCAACATCTGCTTCGTCTTCAGGTAAAACATAACATTCATAATCACTTGTATAACGATATTTCACAAATCCTTTCCAACAGTCACCATTCCAAATACCAGTACCGTCATATTCTTCATAGTCATAACCATTTTCAAATTGAGCAGGATTTATATCGTGGCAAATAATGACACCACCTTGATTTAAATGTTTTAAAGAATTTTGAATATCTTTATAAACTTGGTGCCCTTCGTGTAAACCATCTACGAAAATAATATCAAATTTTTTATTACAAATTCTAAAAAATTCGTCAGATGTCAAAACAAAATCCGCATAAGCAATTATATCTGGGTCAATACATATCTTTTCAGGAGCTTGAATTTTGTTAAAATTGTCAGCTCTATTTCTAGTACCTATTTCAAGATATGATTTTAAATTGTATTTTTTAATGTAATGATTTATAATTTCACTATGATGCATACTATTCAAATATAGAAAAAGTCCCCATTTATATAGGGGACCTTTTAAAAATTTAATTTACACAGAACTTACTTATTAGGGCAAGCGTTGTGAACCTTGTTGTCAATGAACAAACCAATTTGAGAAAGCAAATCAGACAAGGTCTTATTGTACTTTTCAGCAACACCGGTTCTAATTTCCTGACAATACTTAATGTAGTCATCTTCGGATTTGAAGTCTGTTGGCTGAACAAGCTGCTTTGTAGCATATTCAAAGATACCGTCACCAACTTCGTCACCGAGCTTACGCAAACCAAGCTTCAAAGAAGTTCCATTTACATATTGTGTAACAATGCCACTCTTACCTTGTGGAGCAGCTTGTTGTGGCTGTTGCTGTGGTTTTGGAGCATCAGCATCCAAACCATCCATTGTAACACCTTCTTCGTTCAATTTGTTGTGGTAATAATTTTTGAAATCCATATTATCTCCTAAATTTTATTTTATTTATATTAAAAGTTTTCGTCATCTTCGTGTGCCAAGGTTCTACAAATATCTTCCAAATCTTCACTCTGTGAAAATTTTGAACCGTGGGTGCCTACAATGTATTTCCACAACTTACGATATTTGTCATCTTCTTCCAAATTCTTATAATAGTCGGTATTTCTCAAAGCTTTCAAAGCTCTGTCATTCTTGATTTCAGTCATTAAATCGTTTTCTTCGGCTTCTCTAAGGAAATTTCTAAAGTCTGTCTTCAATTCGGTTTCTTCAAACAAACTATCCATAGCCTTATTGAATTTGCTTTCGTCATAGTTCAATGTCAAATCAAGAATTTCGCCATATTTAGCTTCGCAAGCATCTTCTGTCAAAGACAATTTGTCAGCGACAAAAGTCAATAAATCAGCATAGTTTTCTTCTATATCAGTCTTCTCTTTTAGTAATGCGACCTTTGTTAAATAACTATCTATCGCACCTTCAAGTGAATCTCTGGTGATAGCAGGAACTGTATACTGATTATACGATTCTTTATAAATTTCTTTTTTGGCTTTCTTGTAATCAAGCAACATATCCTTAACCATTTTGGCGACTGTAGCAACATTAGCAGTTGGTTTAGCCTTCAAAGAAGTATGTTTCATTAAGGAATTAAATTTCCCGTGCTTCTTTGTTTCGCCACCGAGTTTAACGGACAAGTTACCATCACCCAAAGCCTTGATAGAACCAATTTTTGCTTTACCAATAATAGAACGGTCTACAATATCGTAAGTACCTGCGTCAAATTTCTCAACACCAAATCCGGCATTGGTAAAGATTTTCAATATCTTTTCAATAAATTGTGATTGTCTATTTTCCATAATTCAAAAACTCCATTTTATAGTATTTATATAATTTCGTTATTTTCTGTTGAAACTTGAGAAACCCAAGGAGCATCTTTAACAACTGTTCCATTTAGTTCAGCATCTTTTGTTCCAAAGAATAAATTATCACTAAAGTCACCGAAACCCTTCAAATTTTTGTGTTCCAAAATAAATGTTCCACCTAATGTAGCAGTTTCCACAACTTTTCCGTTTTTGATTTTTCCTTCTTTTACTATATAGTTTGGGTCATAATAAATCTGGTAAATTCTATCACCATTTACATCAGGTGTTAAATTACCTTGGAGCCAGTCACCGCTATTTGCCGTTACTTGCCAGTACTTGAGCGAAGGACCCGTTTTTCCAAGTGGGTTTGTGGTGTAGTCATACCAACTTACTGGGGCAGTACTGCTAAGGGGCGTCAAATACTGGTTTATCCCTGAATATATGGCACTGGTTTCGTCATTTCGGATAGTTTTTGTTAATAAAAGTTTACTTCCGGTCGGATAATTGGTAATATCTGGTAATTCTTCATAAAGATAATTGTATTCCCAACCTTCAACTGCAGATGTTACAGGATTTTTACGAACAATAGGAGCCGGTTGTTCTGTAAAAGGTTTCATAGCAGAAACTCTGCCTATTTTTGTACCGAATTGATAGTCAAAATCGTGGCGAGAAACGAAACTGCCATCATAGTTACCTGCCATTCTTTCTTTCCAGTAATCTTTATCACCATTTACACCGAGCTTGGTAATAATTTCGTCAATTACATAGGTTTCTCTAATTGGTTTATATAACCACGCTTCTACACTGAATGAAAAAGATACAGTAATTTCTCGTTTATCTTCTTCACCGAAATCTTGTGTCATTTCTATATTAGAACTTTCACATTTCATTTTAATAGAACGGCGCTTGTTAATAAACCAAAACTCCTTCAAATCAAAATATGCTTCAGGAGCGAAACGAACTAAAATTTGTTCCAATATCTGGTTAGCATCAGATATATGTTCTGTTTTGGCTTCCATAGTAATTGTTAAATTATATGGAACTGGGTGAACATCAGCCCAAAACTTGTTAGCCATTAAATAGTCAATACCATTTACTTCAAAGTATTTGTTGTAGAAACCTCTTGACTCACCGGCACCTGAATATCTGTCAGACGCAAATGCGATATTATCAATTCGGTAAGTCATATTTGGTAATTGGATATAATACTTCTTACCACTTTCTTGTTCTACTCTAAAATCGTGGGACTTCATTCTAGGTCCATATTTCAATGGAACCTGAATCTGCTTAATTGGTTCGCCTTTTTCGTCATAACGAATAACATAAAGGTCATTAAAGAAATTACCGAAACCTACAATAACAGAACGTATTGTATCGGCGAAGAAATAATTAGCAGGATAACCACCACGTGGATGACCGTCAATCCAACCTTTCTTGAACTGATGGGTTGATGGGTCATAAACAGGGTCACTTCTTCTAGCTGATGTATTTTGCGTCCAATTACTCATATTGTATTTATTATAAGTAGAGTGAATTATTGTCCTTTAACCATTGGTAAACAAGTTCATAAGATTTCTGTGGCTGTGTTTTTTCGTTACAATTTATTTTATGGTATTTGGTAATTTCTTTCTGGGCATACACATAAGAACCACCATAGAAATGAGTAATATAATTATCAATGTTAATATACTTAACTGGTTTGTTGTATTTCTTTAAATCTTCTGTAAATGCCATTCCAGTATCATACACATAACCATCAGACGAAGTTATACCTAACATTCTTGTTTCGTCATAATAGTTTATATCCAATTTCTCTAAATTGAAGTATTGAAAATATGGTTTAATTCTAGACTTTTCATCTTCATATTCACCAACACAAACATAATCTTTATCAACAGCATTGAAAGGATTTGTTTTGAATAAAACGTCGCTATCAACCAATATAAAATCTTTAACACCTTCTTGTTTAAAATACTTTAAACAAAAATCAACTGTTTTACAATGAATGATACTCCCTCTAAATTCGGATTCTTCAATTCCTTCTACAACACCACGATTTGTGTTATCTAAACTTATTATATTATCAAATCCATACTGAAAATATAACTCTTCAGGAAAACGAGAAGTCCACGAATTATCAAAAATACACAAAGTAAAATCATCTTTATTCACATTCTTATAAAGACTTCTAATCATTGGATGTAGAAACAAATCACTGTTAGCATTTGTGACAAAAATTAGTTTGTCTTTAAGTTTAAAATCCTTTGAATGCCTGATTAGTTCAGGTTTTATATTCAATTTATACGATATAAATTGTTCAGCAGATTTTATATTTAATTCGTTCATTATTAACTCAAATTTACATAGAAAGTATCATTATCATAATCGTTAAATTTAGACTGTTGCATTTTAATTATTTCAACAATCTGATTTATAGTGTCTTTGTCTTTAATTATATAACCACTATCTCCTTCACCGTGCAAATTTGTTCTGGCAAAAGAATAAGTTATTCTTTTGAAACCTAGATTTTTGGCAAATGGTGTAAAATCCATAATGTCTTTATAATTGTATGAACTTATTGTAAATGTAGTAGTCAGCATACAANNTTTAATAAAGTATTCCACAAAGTCTGTGAACGAACCTTTTTATATGTTTCTTCACAAGCGGCATCAATACTTATTTTAATTTCTTTAATCAAATCAACATTTTTAGGATTTATCTTTTCCCAGTTAGTCTTATTACACAATGTTCCATTTGTATATAAAATAATTTCTTCAAGTTTACTATTACTGAAATCTCTTTTTAAGAAATCTGTATATGCTTTTGATAAAAAGAATTCACCGTCACAACCAATAGAAAGACTTCTAATGTTCTTTACATATTCGTACAATATATTTAAATCTTCTTCTGATATATCTGTCAAATGATAATCATTTGTTCTGCAAGTAGGACATCTTAAATTACAAGCACTATCCAATGACAAGTTAATTCCATAAGGATACTTTTTAACTTCTTCATTTAGTTCTTTATTTTTATAACTCTGATAAAGTAATTTGCCATAATAACCATACTGCATTAAAACGAAATGTGCTGGTGGGAATTTAGCTTTGTCTTCAATATGTTGTTTGTATAAATGACAATCTTTACACAAAGAAAAATCTTTATGAATTAAATTGTTGTTTAAAACTTTAACATTCTTTTCATAGTTCGCTAAAGCCACATTTATATCATCTGTATAGGCTTTAAATTCTTCATTATCAAAAATTGGATAGCACTGACAAGGATAAGTTAGCCATTTATAGCCCAATTTTGCGCTTTCGTCTTTACATCTGCAAATATGTAAATTTACTGGGACAGGACAACCCAGTGATTGTGTATAATAAAATTCTCTTTCAGCATCACTGTCAAAAATCGGAGCTGTTTCTTCTCCGTTATATGGATTTTTAATTGAAATGTTTAATTCGTTCATAAAAATTCCTTATTTCTAGTTTACAAAAACAATGACCTTATCTTTGTTAGATAAAGTCATTGTGTATTTCGTTTTAAATTCAATTACAATTCATTAGACCTTCAACATTCTATCACGATAGAAAGGTTTGAGTTTATCCAATTCACGAATTACAACATTTTCAATATGGGCGATGTCATTTTCCAAATCTTTAATGTGTGCTGTGAAATCGGTAATGTCTTGCTTGATTTTGTTCTGGTCTGTTTTCTGTAAACTAATAACCTTTTGGTCGCAAATATATTTAGCTGCGTCATTAGCAAAAGATTTACCTTTCAAACCAGGCATATTTTCAGCAATATACTTAATTGGGTCTTTTTCTTCAAGGCCCTTAACCACAACCTTTAGATTTTGTGAAGCAAGAAGTCTCCAATTCATTTTTTGTTTCTTGTCCTCGTAGATATTCTTTTCTACTTCGCACATTTTGGTTTCAACTTCTTTTCTCCAGTCAATCCACTTGTTCATTAGTTCAATCATATTAGGAATTAGAACCTTTGTATCTACGTCCTTAGAAACATCCTTGGACTTTGTTCGTTCAATCGCATAGTAACGATATGATTCACTCTTAATCAAGTGTTTATGGATTTTGCTTTCAAAATCTGCTTCGCTCTTTAACATAACTTCCAACTTACAAGCTTCTGTCTTTGTTGAAGAGTCATTTACATACAAAACAGTTCCATCATCAATCATTGAAATCATTTTGTTAATGAAGGAGTTTGGAGAGAAACCAGGACAATAACCTGTAATCGTCAAAAGAACATTCTTTTTATCACGAACAAGTGTGTAATCACATTCATACTTAATTGAGCCTTCACCTGTTTCGTACAAATGTTCAATTTCTTCAGGAGTAGAAAGGATTTTTCCACCATACTTATAATCAGGACCTTTCAAGTATTTCATAATGTCCTTGATTTTAGTTTGTTTGCCTTTCTTAACTACAACCTTCATAGCTTCTACAATTTCTTTCAAATTGTGAGCTGGAATGTTACAATTCAAACCAACAGCAATGCCTGAACATTCGTTAATAAAGAAATTTGGCAAGCGTGTTGTCAATACAATCGGTTCTTTAAATTCGCCTGTATAGTTTGGAATGTAATCTGCAACATCCATACATTCCAACATTTTCATACCGATTTGAGAAATCTTTGCTTCTGTATATCTGTCAGCAGCAGGTCCGTCGGTCAATGAACCCCAGTTACCTTGTCCGTGAATTACTGGGTATTCACTTGTTGCCATTGTTACTAGAGAACCATAAGCAGAACCGTGTGGGTGATACTTACCCATACAATCACCTGTAATTCTTGCTGACTTAACGGTCTTGTTATCCCAAGTTGCTTTCAATTCTTTGGCTGTCCACATTAGTCTTCTTTGTGCTGGTTTCAATCCATCACGATAGTCAGCCAATGCTCTATCTTCCAAAACATCCAAACCATAAACTTCCATATTCTTATGGAGCATCTGGTCGGTGCCTAAGGTTTTTCCGTCTGTTTCGTTTTCAAAAAAATTGTCTATATTGCTTTGTTTTTTCATATTATCTCGCTTATATTACATTTGTTTGGAATGTATTTATAATCAAAAATCTTTACTCAACTTTTTCTCTTTGTCAGCTAGTTCTTCTTTCTTGTGTAACAGTATTGCTTTATCTATAATTGTTTTCTGTAAATCACACCAGTTTCTAAAATTTTCTAAACCTGAAAAACCTTTACAATCATCATTATATACAAATTCCGATGATTCATTTGAAGTAAAACTTTCTTTTCCATTCGGAAATAAAGTATAAGAAATAGTATTAAACTTTATTCTATAACATCCATACAAAGGAACAAAAACTACCCTTGGACTTGGTCTTCGTTTGCAAGGATTGTTCAATGAAAATGTTTTAAACTTTGGGTCTTTGTTTGTGTTATTAAAACAAAATTCCCTTAAAATATCTTCTAGCTGTGGTTGTAATTCATTCCAATTCATACCACAAATATAAAAAGAAATCCCACTTTGTGTGGGATTTTTTATTTTTTGAAACTGCTAGAAGTCTTCTTTCATTTTATTAAGTTTGATTCTTTCTTTTAATTTGTTCGCATACAAATTGAAAATTCCTTCTGTCATATTTGCTATAATGTTTCTGGGAATTACAATTCGGTCATTCTTTGAGGCTAGTTCGGCATAACTATAACCAGCATTTATTTTGTCATCGTGTTCGTCATAATAGAGAACAAACTTATCTTTTTCGTTAATTCTCCCATTCAAAATACTAAAGACTTTTACTGCTTGCTCATAAGGTATTACATTCATTAAAAATCTTCCTGGACATTGTGTAGTCTAATCATCATCTTAATTTCATTTACCAAGTGGAAATACTTAAATTCTGTAAAGTTCTTAAAATCTTTGTTTGAAATCGTGATAAAGATACAACCATCTTCCAGGTTCTTCTTTACATTCCGCTTCAAATTCATTCCACCAGTAATTTCGTGGGTAACCGGACGATACACAATAGAAAGTACATTCTTCTTGAAATCGGCACTCTTTGTGTTTTCAGTAAGAATCTTATTGACGTTCTTAAAGGAGTTAATCTTGAGGTTGTTGAGTGAAATGAGCATTAGAAATCCTCCGCCATTGATTTGAATTTTGTTACCTGTTTTGTGAGTGTTTCAGCCCTGATGGCTGCTTTAGCATTGTTCGCTAAAATTTCTTTGATTTGAGAAATCGTCAAGCGTTCCTTCGTTAAATCGTAAACCTTGACACCATACTTATTTTCAAAATTTTTACAATTTTCAACCGTAACTTCTTCACTGAGAAGTGCGGAAAAATCATAGAGAGTAGCTTCGTATTTGCTGTACATAAAAATTATTTTGTTTGCCAAGAAGCTATTTTCCGACCACTTGTAAGACCAAACGCGGTTAATAATTTCGTCAGTAGAATAATCTACATTCGTTTTTTCGTCAAAGAACGCGGCATAAACTTTCATTTCGTTTACAATCGCTGCGAAATTATATACACTAGGGAAGTTCTTCATACTATATTTATCGTTAAATGTGTTCGTTCATTCCATCAACAATCTTTTCAATAGCACCCTGAACATTCAGGCCAGAGCAATCCACGATGGTGCCGCCCATGTGGTCAGACCAAGGAGAACCTTCACTGTCAAAACCAACCATAATTTCTTCAACCATCATCTGGTGAGTTTTAGCCGGACGAACAGAAATAACAGAAGCATTGATGCAGTTATACGAACCCTGCTTTTCAGTTTTGATAGTAACAACCAATTCACTATCTCTGATTTCACAATGAATTCGGTCAAGAATCTTCTTGTTTGCGGTACCGAAAGCGATAACGAGTTTTTCGTAGAATTTGGAAAGTGTGTTTGCCATAGTGTTACCTCTTTATTTCTTTTACACCATATAATATAGTAAATTTAAACTGCGTTGTCAATGGTTTTTGTGTAATTTTATGTAAAACTTTGTTTACATACATTCCTTATATTCTTTCACAACTTCGTTAATCTTTCCACCATTGAGAAGGTCCTTCATAATATCTTCCTGGTAAGAAATAATGAAATCGTCAAATGCTGCAGAAGGACCACAATCGTCATTGTACCAGTGGTTTTCAAGACGATTAACAACCTTCATAAAGCGGTCGCCAATACAACCAATTTCTTCTGCGTCATTAAAAAGTTTGTTACCGGTGAGCGGGTTCTTCTTACCACTACCATTATTCATCAGTTTCTTGATATGGGCAATCTTCTGCTTGTCTGTCATTTTATCCCAAACATTTTCTTCTTTCTTTTCCACAAACTTAATCAAACACTTCTTCGGCTTGGTAACCTTCTTATTCTTTTGAGCAAGATTATGGATTCGTTCCTTTGCTTCCTGAATGATAAGGTCCAGGGTTTCAATGTTGGTGTTAGTCATAATGAAGTGGTTGATTTGCTGAAGATTCATAGTTACCTCGTTGTTATCTCTTTTACATAAGTAAATATAGAAAAACCACTGACAACTGTCAATGGTTTTTTGCGTAAACTGCGTAAAATTATTGTTTACATTAGTCAAAATCTTCATTCATTTTGTAAGACCTGACTAACATTTCCAGCTTTTTTAGTGCTAAATCTCTGTTTTCAGCATTTTTTATTTCATTCCAAACAGGAACTATCTTTTTGAAATCGTCTAAAATTTTGTTTCTGTCAGTATGTAGAAAATCCGTCTGGTATTCAAATTCAATCTTTTTACAATCATTACAGCTACTTAGTTCTATCGGCATATCTACAGTTGGGAATTCAAAAATGTATTCTAGTTTAAGTGAAAAATTAAAATTTGCTATATCGTATCGTTTTGTAGTGTTTATTATTAACCTGATATTATTCTGTTTAGAATAATCAGAAATAAAATCATAAAATGTAGATTTGTGCTTTTCTAGTATTTTAGAAGCTACATTATCAAATTCGTTATAATCTTTTTCTAGTTTGTCAATAATCATTTTAATTTACCTTCTTTATAAAGTTCGTATAGTTTGTTTATTCCATCTCGCTGAAAACATTTCGTATAGATTTTTCCATTGTATATTTTGTATAAACTAGAATTAACAAAACAATCAAGGAACTTTTGAACTTCGTCCTTCCATTCAGTTTTAATTCTCATACGAGGGTCTGATTTAGTTACAATTTTCTTTGCGTGGAAGTATTCAATAAAACAATTATCCTTCTCATCATTAGACCAAAACGGAGCTGGATTTGAAGAAAAGAACTCGTTTATATTTCCATTCAAATCTATAATATGAATGTTCCCAATACCGATGTCAGGAAAATCTACCCATTCAACATTATTATAAGTAACGTCTCTCATAGACGATAACGGGACAAGTATTATGTTGTTATCAGCATTTAGATTTTTGATAATGCGACAAAACTTGTTCGTATTCGTATATGGAGGGTTACTTAAAATAACATCAAATTTCATTACTTACTAATTCCAAGTAATTCTTTACGGAACGCAGTATCTTCACCCATAGTATTTTCGCAAGCCTTCTCAACCAAGTCATTCCACTGTAATTGAATCAACTTACGAGAATTTGGATTTAGACAGAGTTCGCTCAACTGTTCAGCATTAGCTTCTCCCCAACCCTTCAAACGAGAGACTGTGTAGTCAGTACATTTGAGTGCCTTCATTTTCTTATCAACTTCGGCACGGGTCATACCAAATGCTTTTACCTTCGCACCTGTGGCAATAAACAATGGAGCATCAATTATATACAAGTGTCCGTTCTTAATCAAATCAGGCATATAGTTAATGAAGAAACTTGTACACAAATTACAAATATGGAAACCATCCGGGTCCACATCAGCTAACAAAATGACCTTACCAAATCTCAATTTGCTTTCGTCATAATCGTCCTGAATACCACAACCTAGAGCAGCAACCAAGTCCTTGATTTCTCTATTACCTTCGCATTTAGCTTCGCCCTTCTTTGTTGGTTTACCAAACAATTCTTCAGGAGTTGCTTTAGCTGCGTTAATAATCTTACCGCGGATTTTCAATTCACCCTGGAATGATTCACGGGCCTGTTTAAAGTGACCACCAGCAGAATCACCTTCCACAATGAACATTTCCAAATCTTTAGGGTTCTTGTGCTTTCTTCTGTCTGCGTCCAAGAATTTATCACTAATGTAACGAGAACCAGCATTCAAAGTCTTTAGACCCTTCAACAAATCCTTAGAAGCTTTCATCTTCTCTTTTTGTTCAAGCATCTTTTCCGCATAAGTTACAATTCTGTTCAATAGTTCCTTATTCTTACGGAAGAATTTTGTGAGTGGTGGAGTCAACTTTTCAATGATTTCTTTTTCAACAGGAGTGTTAGTTAATTCGTTCTTTGTTTGACCCTGATACTGTGGTTCAGCCATTTTGTGGTGAATGGCACCGACAATACCTTCCATAATGTCATCATTGAGAATTTTCTTTTTGGAATTATCCTTGATTACATTACAAATTGCTTTCTTCAAGCCATTCAAGTGAGTACCACCAAGGTTCGTATAACATACATTAACGAAACTTCTAAATGAGTTTCCATCTTTCTTTGTGAAATTCAAAGCAACTTCTGTGTAATCATCTGCGTATGTAAACAAGTCAGCATTTTCGTCTGCGTCAGGACAAACAAGTTCTTCCAAACCTTTCTCAGAATAAAATTCGTTTTCTTCACCGTCAATGTTTGTGTGAATATGTAAGCCAGGGCACAAATACTGAATGTCTTTAATTTCTCTCTTTAGACGAGGCAAATCCAAGTCAATAGAATCAGTAAAAATTGTTTCGTCAGGAATCCAAGTTACAATGGTTCCTTTCTTCTTAATGAGTTTCTTATATTCTTCAGGTATTCTACAACGTGTTACATCACTTGTAGCAATTCCCTTTTCAAATGTTTGTGTGTACCACCAGTTATCGGTACTGTTATTAGACCAAACCTGTAATGTTTTAGAAAGAGCTGCAATAGCCTTTTGTCCGATACCATTCAAGCCTGATGAAGTAGCATAATTCTGCTTATCAAACTTACCACCTGCGTGTAATTGAGTGAATACAAGTGTTAGAGAGTCCATTTGGGCTTTTTCATTCCAACCAACTGGAATACCTCTACCATTGTCAATTACTGTAATTCGTTTTGTTTTTGAATCGTAGAAAACATAAATTTGTTTGTTATAGCCTGCCAAGTATTCGTCAATAGAGTTATCTAATGCTTCACGAAAAAGTCTATACAAACCATCAGATGGATTTCCTGATACTGCACCAATGTACATACCAGGTCGCTTACGAACTGTTTCTAGGCCTTTCAAAAAATCTATGCTATCCGCACCATAATTATGATCTGCCATTACTTATCTCCTTCTATTTGTTCTTTTATTGTTAATCTTTTATTGTATCTTTTCTTTCTGTTATCTTGTTTGTTTTTTGATTTATACCAAGGTTTTAATTTTCCACGAAACAAATAAAATAAACGCTGGGTGTCTTCATAGTTCAATTCATTTTCTTTAGAACCATCCAAGTGTCTTTTTGCTTTGTTCGCCATTATCCTATGGTATCTTCTATCTTTTTTGTTTTCTCGCATAACGATTAACCTTTGAATTTAAACATTACTATTGTTTCGTCTGTTTCATTATTGTATTCTATGGACGCAATATCAAATGCAGTATCAAGTTGTTTAAACACTGCTAACCAGGCATTTGGATTTTTCTTTAAGTATTGGAGCACTTCTGCTTCAAACAAGTCAAACAATCGTGACTGACCTGGTGTACTTTCTGCATCGTCAATTATTGTCATTTGCTTTTTTACGATTTTTAACTTTACCATAACTTTCCTTTCGTTTGGAATATATTTATACAAATCAAATATAACAAAAAATCGCCCTATTGTGGGCGATTTTTATTTTTTAAGAACTGTTATTATTAGTCTCCTGACCAGTTTCCATTTGGATGGTCACGATAGTAGTTATACTGGTCTCTGGCAATATCACTCAAACTGTTATACCATTTATTAAACTCGTCAGCTCTCTTTTTATCGTCTTTATCTTTTTGTGCTTTCAAGCCATCGTAGATTTCATCCATATAGTCAATAGCGGCTCTCAAACGAGCGAAAGTAAATACAGCATAATCTTTCTTGTATAGAGCATCTTCACCAAAAGTATCTACAATATATTTTTCAGCATCAAACTGTACACCTCTATCTAATTCAAAATCCATTACAGTTTGTGTTCTACTACTAGATGGTGTATTGATTTTTACTGTACAATGTTCGCCTTTAACAACAAAAGTAATACCTTCTTTTTTAACCTTATAATTCATGCCGTTAAGAGTAGTTAGCAATAATTCTTCTATGTTCACATAATCGTCATATTTCAATTTATACTTCTTTAGTTTATCACAAACCTTTTTATATTGTACATCTGTGGTATGATTAAATAAAAATTCATGACCTCTAGCTGTATAGATTGGAGTAGTATGTAGGAAATAAGGACTTAATTGTTTAAATGTGTTTTCATTAAAATAATTTAAATAAGCATCATATACCAATTTGTTATATTCATCCAAATTATCATCAGTTAAACCTTCGGAACTTAATGCCTTAAATCTATCTTTTATGTTATTATATTCGTCAATAATCTTATTAACGATTTCTTTTAATTCTTCTTGTTTTTCTTCTTTCGCATTTGTTTCTGTGTTTACAGGCACATTTAATACGGCGAAATATGGTCTACCATACGATTCAACAGAACCAAATAAACCTTTAGGTTGTTTCTTTGTAGCTGTCTTTACTGGGGCATTACCCAATAATTTGTTCAAACTAGATTTAATATAGTTTTGATATTTAGGGTCCACTACTGTATCAAAGTCAGGAGCATTCAATAATTGTTCTGCTTCTTCATTTGATAATGTTTTACCTTCTTTTCTAGTTTTCCAAAATTTAAACACCAATGACTTTGTATTAGATTTTCCATCTTCTAGTAAAAAGCCACGATTATTTAAAATCTTTTTTGCTTCTTCTAATAACATTTTAACTCCTTATTTTTTATATAATTTAAATGCCTGTATTACCATTTCATACTGTGGATAACGAAGCATAAGTCCATCTCTTAAATCATTCCAAATGTCACCGATGCCATTATACCACATTACAAACCACCACAAGTTTGAAGTTCCGTAAATGTTTTGTGAAATAATATCTGGTCTACCAACTTCGTAATAGTGAACCATATATGATTTAGTTTCGCCAAAGTCATAATTTCCGAAGTTAATACTCCCTAAATCATACTCAAGGAACCCTTCAGTATCTTCTTCTTTTAGATAATTTGGTCTGTATGTTATGTTGTTCATTTATTAACCTACATAAATGAAACCGTGTGGACTTTCTTTGTCAATTCTTTCAATAGCAGCATCGTATCTTTCTTTATATGAACTATACAATGAGTCGCCATTTAACTGACCACCACCAGCAATAGTCAAACTATACTTTCTCAAAGCATTAGTCCAAATCATACCGGCCTTACATACTACAAGTTCTTTGAACCAGTAGTCATTGAAAATCTTAAATGATTTTTGTTTCTTTACAACTTCAATCAAACCGTGAACAGGTCTTTTTGGTGTCGGCCATACAGAAAGTTCTTTTTCTTTCATATTATAACGAACTTGATAGCTTTCACCCAAATCAAATTTAACTTGTTCCAACCAAACTAATTGAGCATTAAAGTTACCCATTACATCACCGTAACTGGAATCACCATAACACATACCATTATAATTGAAGTTATTCATTCCAATCATCTGGTCATACAAAATGTTGTGTGGAATAGTGAATAATTCGTTAATGTTACCTAACCAGCTAGCAGTTTGGAAGTCTACAACAGATTCCAATTCTTGACAAAGTTTATAATGAGTTTTACCTGGTTGTAATTCCATACACAAATAATCACGATAGTTACCTTCACGATAATAGTATCTTTGTATGTATTGAACCATATCTCTAATAATGTCAATCAACTGGGCATCAGATATTTCAACACAAATTACAGGAGAACCAAGTTGACCTTTAATGTAAGCAATCAACTGTGGAATGTTCTGTATTTCGTGGTCAGCCATAAACATATCCTGAGCACAGCAATAGTTATCTCTAGGAATATGCTTTAAATGGTGAGGTGGAAAATGTGGATGCGGTGGTTTAGGAGGTGGAGGAGGTGGTTCAGGTGGGTCTGGATACTTTCCTGATGGAGGTTCTACACTCCAATCTGGTGGAACCGCTTGCCAATCAGGTGGAATTTCCTTCCAATCTTTAGGCGGAATTCCTTCACCCGGATGCGGACAATGACCCGGTGGGAATGGTGCAGGAAGAGGAGTATGTGGCTTATAAGCTTCGTCCTTCTTCCAGGGTTTTATATCTTTATTTTCTTCACCCATTCTGTTAATACCTCTAATGTATTTATTAGACCACCAGGTTCTCTTGTTCCAAAGTATATAATTCCTCCAGTGTTAATTCTTGAACTTTGCCATAACTATCTTGAACTTTTACTTTAGAATCACCTGTCAAACACATATATTCTTGTCTGACGAACATTTCACCGTTATCTTGAATTTGTTTTTGAAGCCATTTCTCATCTCTACCTTCAACTTCGTACCATTGAACCTTACAAGGTATAAATGAGTTCTTTCCAGCAATAGCCTTAGTCCAAATGTCATAGAAGTGGTTCATACCCTTTGGAGTTGAAATCAACATCATCATAGCATCTTTCTTTGCAGCTTGTGTTGGGAAAACAGACTGCATAAACTTGGTAGCCATATTATCGTCAATGAACGCAAATTCGTCTACAAGCAACAAGTCAATAGATTTACCACGAACAGAAGAACTAGAACTAGCACCGCAGAAAATCTTTGTCTTATTTTCCATCGTGATTTCACCATTGTTCCATTTTACAAGACCCTGTTGAAGCCACATTGGTAATTCTGTATAAGCGTTCTTAATACGAAGCAAAATTTCTTCGGCCTGTGAAGCTTTGTTTGCTAGAACTGCAATACATTTAGATTTGTGGAAAAGAGCATACCAGAGAATATACAAAGTAGCGATAGTTGTCTTACCTGTTTGACGTCCCATCATAATAATTCTGTTATTCTTTTCAGGTATTTTCGCACAAATTACCTTAACAATCTTTTCCTGATAATCACGAAGTTTCATCTTTTCTTCACCGGCNNAGTACTTAGCGAAATGGAAAATACTTTGTTTACATTTCAAGTATTCCTTAATTTCTTCTTCAGTCATTTGAACTGTTTCGCCTGCGCCGCGAAGTTTTTCATTATTAAAAAACATTAAATCACCTCATCAATTCTTCAACTTTATCTTCAATTTCTTCTTGTGTTGGTTTCTTATGGTTATACAAATAAGCACCATAATACCAATTCTTAAGTTCATTTAGTATCGCACCAAATTGAGAACCGTGTACACCACTATCTATAATAGCATTACTCAATTTCTTATTATCAGGCAATACATTTTCTGCCAAATCAGTTAAGACTTTTCTTTCTTTGTTAGAAATTGCTTCATCGTTGATTACATAATTTACTTCATTCAAAATTTCAAAATCTTTATTCGTGAAGATAGTTAATGTCTTGTTCAAGTCTCCATACAAATTATTTGTAAATCCAAGAGCACCATAAACATATCTCAAAGTTTTCATTAAGTCATTTTCCAATCTAAACAACTTGATACATTCAGGTAAGTTATCGCAATCGTAGAATAACAAACCAAACAAAACCTTTGGGTCAGCATCAGTGTTATCCATCTGAGCATATTTTCTAGTGAACTGTTTTGCGAACTTCCAGTTGATTAACATTTCAGGGTCAATTACTTCATTCGCACCAGTTTTCATTAACAATCCAATAACATCAGCAAAAGCTTGTTTACCATATTCGGCAGTTTTCATTAGTTCAGCACCAATTCTTTCTTTTGCGATTTTATCCAAATTGCCCTTAATGTTCTTAATTCCCTGCATTGTTTCAGGGTCTATCTTCATTCCAAATCTAGCTGCGAAACGCATAGCACGGATAATTCTTAAAGCGTCTTCACTAAATCTCTGATTAGAATCACCGACTGTTCTAAGTATATTATCGTCTAAATCTTTTTCACCGTTGTAATAGTCAATCAAATTACCGCGACAGTCAATACCCATAGCATTTATTGTAAAATCTCTGCGGGCTACATCGTCCTTAAATGACTTTGTAAATTGAACAGAGTCAGGATGTCTACCGTCACTGTAATCTCCATCAGTACGGAACTGTGTTACTTCAAATACTTCTTTCTGCCATTTAACGAGAATAGTCCCGTGGGCTTCACCATTGTTAGAAGTACATTTGAAGTTATCGTACAATTCGTCAATCGGCATATTAGTTGCTATATCAACGTCGTGAATTTTAGGGTCGCCTTTCTGTCCGTTTTTATACCAGCGAACTATATCACGAACACAACCACCGACTAGATATGCTTCGTAACCGAATGATTCAATTTGCTGACAAAGGTCAGTACCAATTTGAACTTCTTCATTGAATAACGATAAATCAATTTTCATAATTACTTAATTTGTTTCTTTGTATATTTCTTAATTACACCTTCTTTACACAAATATGTAAAGAATTTCTGTTTGTAGCCTCTAGTATATGCTGAACATACTCTCAATCCATATTCCGCTACTTTAGTTGGGTCATATTCAAATTCATAGATTTCTTTTACAAAGCCATCTTTTTTAGCAGCTTTTAATTCTGCATCGTTAAGGAATGTAAAATATGTTTTCCAACGTGTAATCATTACTGCGTGATTACCTTCTGCTGCTTTAATAGCGGATTTCTTAATTCTACCGCTAGCAGTTCTGTTAGCAACCGCGGCCTTGCCACCAATTCTTTGTATGTGGAGTTCTTTAAACTTCTTATTTAATTCGTTTGCTTTTGCTTCCCAAACACCACTATGTCCAAGTCCATCAGTTCCCCATCCAAGAGCATTACACCATTTGCGGCCCATAGCATAACCAACTTTATTAGCGGCTTTTATTTGTTCTTTTGTAATAGAAGCATTGTGAAAATAATGGCACATTTCGTGAACGAAAGTGTTTCTAAAAGCAGCATAATCAGTCAATTCATTTCTATTCAAAATAATTTCAAGAGTAATAATTTGTTGTTTAACTGTGTTAAACTGAGAAACACATCTACCTAATGCTTTTAAATGACTAGACCAAGTTAATGTAATTGGTTTTAATTTGCCATTGAAATATAATTTGTTAAATCTTTTAAATTCAGTTTCCAAGAAACTTGTGGTGAATTTAACTTCGGGTAATTCTGCTTTTTTTGCTTCGTCTAACATTATTCAATCTCCACTGTTGTAGAAGCGCCATCTTCAACATAAACGGCTTTCCATACTGCTTTAAATGCCTGGTCTAAATCCATATCTCTACTGTATGCTTCAAACATTACAGTTTCCAATAATTCAGGGTCTACTGTAAAATTCACTTCTTTCGCAAAATTTAGAATACGAGTTCTTAATTGGTCTAAGTATTCTTTCTCATACATTTCTTCATTAAGAACTTTATATCCTAATTTCTTTAATTTTTCAATAGCTTCTCTTAATAACATATTAAAATCTCCTTATATACTATTTATGAAAAAGACCGCTTTTTCAGCGGTCTTTTAAAATTTATATGTAATAGAAATTATTACTTAACAAAGTGATTACGGATTCTAGCCTGAAGATTTCTTACTGGGTCCTTTGTTCCGAAAACATCTTCAATTACTGTAAATGCGTAAGCCTTAATTTCTTTGTCATCTACTTCAAAGTCTGTATCTTTAATGATACCAGATACGAAAGCAGGGGTCAAAGCTTTCTTCAAGAACAATGTTTTGGCTCTAAATTCGTCTTTGAAATCATCCCAATTATCTGTTCCTACCTGACCACGAGGTTCACGGGTCAAACCTGGAACGTCTTCAAGGGCTTCGTCCAAATCGTCATCATCGTCTTCGCACTTTCCGCCTTTCTTTCCACCACAGCAACCCTTTGGTTTTCTGCCGGCAACCTTTTCTTTGTGAGAGAACTTGTCACCCTTTGGCTTAGATTTGCCTTCTGTCATATATGCTTCGTCAACTGGAACATCGTCATATTCTACGGCTGTGTCATCAACAGTTTCGTCACCGAAATCTTCTGGGTTCTGTCCATCACATTCGCAATTTTCGTAAGCAAGAATCTTAACAATGTCTTCAGCGGCAACACCCTTCTGTGAGAGTTCATCAATGCGTTCATTGTTAGCTGTCATAATGTCAGCAACTTCTTGAGCGTCAAATCCTTCGTCACCTAGACCCTGTTCAACAGCACCATAGACATCACTGTCAAGCTGTTCTTCACCTTCAGCAGGCAAAGCTTCTTGGTTTGTATCAACAACGTCATCATAGACAACGTCATCTTCAAAGTCTTCCGATACGATTCTGTAACCTTCGGAAAGCAACAATTCTTTAGCGGTTTCGTATTTCATATTATACTCCTTAAAAATTAATTTATTATATTTATAAAAATCTAGTCCTCGTCAAAGTCTATATTATTATCTTCTTGTAATTTGAACCAAATTTTGTCAAATTCAGTCATAGATAATGTTTTTGTTTTATACTTTTTCTTTTGTCCTTTCCATTCCAATCTAATACAATCGTCATCAAGAACAACTTCAATTATTTCATCAGGACCATTAAACCAAAAATCAGGCATTATGATATTTAATGTGTTATCATTAACAATCTTTACTCTGCCTTTGTGTTTCTTTAAAAAGATATTGTTATCCAAAAGCCAATTTCTAATATCTTCAATAGAAACTACTTTCATAGTAAAGTTTTTAGCATTACTAATCTTATCTTTTAATGAGGGTCTTTTTTCGTCAAGCCAAATTAGTCTGTCCATTTCTTTTTTAGTCAAATCACCGCGACCGTGACCAGCATGGTATCTGCGCATCAAATCTTCATATTCTTCGTCATTAGTTTCTGTATCTTCAAGTATATAACCGTGCTTTTTCAGCAATTCTTTGGCTTCATTTAAATCCATATTAGTCTCCTTATATGGTATTTATGAAAAAAGCCAGGTTTTTTCAACCCGGCTTTTTAGTTTAATAGTAATAACCCGCTAAACTATCGTGTTCTTTGAACTTTTTCGCCATTTCTTCGTGTTTTGGCGAGTTATAAGGGCATTTTTCGTAATCTTCCATATCGGCTATACCATCCATTAAATACAAATTAGAATTAGTAATGTCTTCTGGGCAACCTTTAGGGAAGTTTTTCTCCAAATACTCTCTGTTATCGTAATCGTCATTTCTCAACCAATCAAAGTTGTCATAAGGAATACGAATACAATAAGC
>LXOW01033285.1_pt1 | contig 37076 bp, 32 predicted proteins | sample 1368591 | NCBI WGS metagenome assembly LXOW01 (sample SAMN04884650, study PRJNA319009) | bovine gut metagenome | isolation source: Cow rumen | host: Bos taurus | place: Italy: Legnaro (PD) | collected 2014-07-09
ATTTAATAATCATGCTATAGTTTCTTTGACAAATCAGAAGAAATAATTTATAATTTTCCTGTGTAATGCCCGAAGGCAAAATCAGATTAACAACACCATACGGAGGTAAACGAAATGAAAGACGGAATAATTCCGAATCCGAACAGAATCCATCCGATAGCCGGATACGATAAAGAAATATATGTCAAACCGACTGTCAAGAATCCGAATATCATCGTCGGAGATTTTACCTATATCGCCGATTCGGAATTTGAAAGCCATGTGACACACCATTACGAATGGAACGGCGATAAGCTGATCATCGGCAAGTTCTGCCAGATTGCAGCAGGCGTTGAGTTTGTGATGAACGGAGCAAATCATCAAATGAATGCGGTTTCGACTTTTCCGTTTTATACGCTTGAGGGTTGGGATATGGTACCGCCTGACCCGTCGGATATGCCACTAAAGGGAGATACGGTGATCGGCAACGATGTATGGATCGGACAAAACGCCGTTATCCTTCCGGGAGTTCATATAGGCGACGGTGCGATCATCGGAGCAAACAGTGTTGTAGGCAGCGACGTTGAGCCGTACACGATTGTCGTCGGAAACCCCGCAAAGGTATTGCGGAAACGATTTGACGATGAATTGATCGATCTGTTGCTCCGTTTCAAATGGTGGGATAAAAGCGTTGACGAAATCAACGCCTTGATCCCGATCCTAACCTGCAGTGATTTGGCGAAAGTTCGGAAAGAGTTGAAGGCAAGATTATGATCATACTTATAACCGGCGCATCTCACACAGGAAAGACGCTTCTTGCGCAGAAGATGCTTGAAAAATACAAATTTCCATATCTGTCAATCGATCATCTGAAAATGGGTTTGATCCGTAGCGACGTTACCGTTCTAACACCGGAAGATGATGACGCTCTAACGGAGTACCTGTGGCCGGTTGTGAGGGAGATTGTAAAAACCGCAATAGAAAATCGGCAAAATCTTATAGTTGAAGGTTGCTACATTCCATTTTGCTGGAGACAGGATTTCGACGAGCGCTATTTACCGTCAATACATTTTATTTGCCTCGCTATGAGCGAAAGATATATCGAGAATTATTTTGATGAAATTATTGGACATGAATCGGTAATAGAATCACGGTTGGTCTATGCTGATTGTTCGATGGATGATCTGAAAGCAGGTAACAAGAGCATCATCGACGGATTTCAGCGTGTAGGGGAACAGGTTGTACTGATTGATTCTGACTATGAACAGACGATAGAGAAGTTGCTGGATTGAAAAATTCCGGTTTGTCTGGATGAATGAATGGTTGATATTCTGTTGGGCTATTTTGTCTGTTAATCACAATCAAAAGGAGTACCATTTTTTGGTGCGCCTTTTGTTTTTTTAGTATAAGGATTTGAACCAGAGAAGGTCCGAAGCGCAAAAAACAGTCCGTTAGACGGTTGCAAAGCCCGCGTGCGTGCCGGCGAAACAGTTTCGTCGGGCAAGTCTCGTCACTCGCACCAAACTCCGAACCTTATACCAAGCGGTGAATCGTTCGGAAATCTTTTGATTGTATCAGCTTTTATCATGGATTTTTCCATACCGATAGTCCAACTGCAGGCATTAGGATCATTACACGATTTTTTCAGGTGCGACAAAAAATGTTCAATTTTTTGCATAATCTGCGTATTTTTTGATATCATTTTTTCTTTTTTTTTTGCTATAATTACTNNATCATGAAAAAATCAATTGTATTATTCATCACAGTAGCTTTCATGTTTGCAATGACGGCTTTTGGATTTACCGCATACTCGGTTGACACTGAAGAAAGCTATGATACATTCGATGAATTCACCCTTTCGGATTTAGGATTAAATCCCGGTAATTTTGAAAACTCAATTTCAGCCGGAAGATATAGTTATTCAGGAAATTCCGCCTCACATTCCGTTGTCTTCAAATTCCAATGGGAGTCCCTGCTTGATGAGACCGATGACAAAGGTTGGAATATAACACTTGATTTCAACTATAACTACCGTGCAGGCGTTTGGTTCCGCGGCAAGGATATCCGTTTTTGTTACAATTCGGAGAAAACTTATCCTTATCAAAAACTTTCGTCATTCACATCCGGCAGACATTCCGTAGAGTTTGGCCGAAAATATGTTATTTCAGGTCCGAACCAGGACAGTTACTATATATATCTTACAGTGGACGGTGAAACACTTGCCGACGGATATACGGATGAGTATTCTGCAACCGGTTACAATTCCGGCAATGGGATGCAAAATAAAATCTGTTTCAACGGTCATTTATTAGGCGACCAACGCTTTGCGGATACTTTGCTGCCCGGAAATGAAGAAAGCTACGATCCATACGATGAGATCAACTATACGGACCTTATGGACAGCAACGGACAACCGCTCAAAGAAGACACCAATTACAGCGGAGCTACCATATTGACATATAACCGTACTTCACCTTCCGGTTCGGCAATACTGAAATACCGCTGGACAGTCGGCTCTGTTCCGAAATTCCAACTCTCGTTCGATCACGCCTACGAATCCAACGGCACCACAAAATCGATGGATTATATGTTCGGCGTTCAGGTTTCTGTCCCGAGCAATGAATATCCTAACGGCGAACTGTACTTAAGACCGGGTTACGGAAACCGTTCGAATCTTAATAACTCCTTTGAAGTTGAAAATATATATGATATTGAATTTGCCCGGCTTAAAGTTGCAACAGGTCCTAATAAGGGAAAATATAATATTTATATCAAAATAGACGGCATTCTAATAAGCAAAAGCTATTCCGACGCCAATATCGTTGACGATAACAATCGTTACAACACCAGGCCGGGTGTAAACGGAAATACCGAAGTAACAATCTCCAATAAAATCTTTCTGGCATTCTGGGGCAGTACCAACAATAAGCTCTCAAAAACATGGGATACCGGAAAGGGACATTATGTAAATTACTACGCAAACGGGAATCTTGTAGAAAGAGTTCCGTTTACGCTTGACAATCCTACCGTAGAGGGCAGGGAACCGGCAGTACCCACTATTCCCCAAGCGACCGGCGCATGGGAAAACCATCCGACTGTCGGACTTACCAAAGAATGTAATGTTAACGCGGTTTATGCCGTTACCCCGCCTACCGCGGCAGGAGCAGCGATAACAATAAACAAGTTCGACGGTGCTACGGTCGATCTTAAAGCCGATATCATCAACGATTATCTTGCGCTCACACCCAGGCAGCAATCTGATTTTGTCCGCAATTATTCCGCCTCTTTTAACGGTTATCAAGATCATCAAAACCTATCTTTCAGCTGGTCCGCCTCCGGGTCTGACAGCAGTTATACCGCATACTTTGCGGATAATCCCGATTTTGACGACCCATTTATTATCAGCACATCAAATACCGCACTTATAAACGAGATAGGCATATTTGTTTCTGATAAGACATACTACTGGTTTGTAGCAGGCAACGACAGTGGCAAATGCAGTGCTGTTGACACCTTTACCGTTAGCAATGAAACCGTACGTTACATTACCGCAGGCACTGTGATAAACATGCGCGACGAGGGCGGTTATATGACCGATAGCGGTCACAAAATCAAATACGGACTTGTATATCGCGGTGCGTCGCTTGACGAGGAGACCTCTTTCCTTGACAATACAGCGTATCACGTATTCCGCTATCTCGGTATGAAATCGGAAATAGAATTGCGCGGAGGGTATGCCCATACAAAAACCGGATGGGATAACACCAATGCAAACGTGTATCATATAAACGGCGTATATTATTCGGAGATCCTGTCTATGGATGATCAGGTCAAAGCCCAATACAAAGCAACCTTTGAAGCAATGGCTGACCGCAGTAACTATCCGTTCTACTTCCATTGTTCAGCCGGCGCCGACCGCACAGGCACATTTGCATATTTGTTTAACGGCCTTTTAGGCGTTTCCTTTGAAGAACTTCGCGAAGATTACGAGTTGACCTCATTCAGTAAGATGGGCCGACGTACAGCAGATTCCTGGTCGGACAATTTGTCGTTTGATAAGATGCACAGCGATTTGATGTTGCAGTATGGCGACGGCAGCGAAAATGTTTCGGCGGCAATAGAAAACTTTTTGACGCAGTATATCGGCATTGATAAATCGACGCTTGACTCAATAAAAGCGATTATGCTTGAGACTGACCCATTTGATTTGAATCGGGACACAAAGATCGACTCTCATGATATAACCATACTCAGGAAAGCATTATTGTTCGATTCAACGGATGTAAAATTTGATGTCAATACGGATGGAAAAATCGATATTCTTGATTTGGTAAGGATGAAAAAATATTTGGCAGGGTTGGTAAGCAATGCGTAAACAGTGCCTTGTTATTCGCAATCAAATGAGTGCCGCCCGGCTTTCTATCCCCTGAAACCGAAATTCACCCCCCTATGTCAAAAAGGGGGGGTGAATTGTGTCATATTTTGAGCACCTTTCTTACATTTGTGTCAAATGATTGCATATTTCACATTGGCGAGCAAAGCATTTGCTCGCCAAGTGCAAGGTTTTTTGGGGAAATACCGAAAAAACCTTGCACTTTGAACAAATCAAAAAGACCTCCAACCGTTGATATTGCGGGCTTTTTGATTTGTTCAGCAGACATTATATANNGTCGTGCCATATGCGAGGCGACAAAATCTTTGATCTCCTGCTCAGTGGCGGTTTCGCCCTCTTGCAGAATGATACTCGCCATGATTTCTTCACCGTACTGTTCATCCGGTACGCCAATGACCTGAACGTCCTTGACTTTCGGATTGGTAAACAGAAATTCCTCGATTTCACGCGGATAGATGTTCTCGCCGCCGCGGATGATCATATCTTTCAGACGCCCTGTAATGCGATAATTGCCCTCCGGCGTTTTACAAGCGAGATCGCCGGTATGGAGCCACCCTTCCGCGTCGATCGCCTCAGCGGTCTCTTTAGGCATCTTGTAATAACCTTTCATGACGTTATACCCGCGTGCCACAAACTCGCCGGTCTCGCCGACAGGTGCTTCTTCACCGGTTTCGGGATTGATGATCCGGCACTCCACTTCGGGAAAAGCGCTGCCAACTGTCTCGACACGCACATCAAGACCTGCTTCCCAGCGTCCCATCGTACACCCGGGCGACGCCTCTGTCTGCCCGTAAACGCTCGTGATCTCGGTCATGCCCATTTTGGCGGCTGCTTCCCGCATCAGAGAGGGCGGACAGTTACTGCCGGCCATGATGCCGGTCCTCATGTAGGAAAAATCGGTCTTTTCAAAATCCTCGTGCCGTAACATGGCGATAAACATGGTGGGAACGCCGTTAAAACAGGTGATCCGTTCCTGATGCACGCAGGCGAGCGAGGACTTGGCCGAGAAATAGGGAAGTGGCAACAAAGTTGCGCCATGGGTCATAGAAGCGGTCATGGAAAGTACCATGCCGAAGCAATGGAACATGGGCACTTGGATCATCATGCGATCCGCGGTGGAAAGATCCATCGTATCGCCGATATACTTACCGTTGTTGACGACATTATAATGAGTGAGCATAACTCCCTTCGGAAATCCGGTGGTGCCGGAAGTATACTGCATATTGCAAACATCGTGGCTATCAACCGCCGCCGCCATCCGGTACACTTCTTCTGCCGGCACCGAGTCGGCGCGGGCAATCGCCTCTTCCCATGTCAAGCACCCTTTCTGACGGTAACCAACCGTAATAATATGGCGCAGGAAGGGAAGACGATGCGCGTGTAACGGTTCACCGGGTCGATGAGTTTCCAATTCCGGACAAAGTTCCGCAAGGATTTCGTCATAATGAGAGTCGAGGCTTCCTTGAATGGTGACAAGTGTATGGGTATCCGATTGGCGAAGAAGATATTCCGCCTCATGCACCTTATACGCGGTGTTGACGGTCACCAGCACCGCGCCGATTTTGGTGGTCGCCCAAAAAGCGATGTACCACTGCGGAATATTAGTCGCCCAGACCGCCACGTGCGAACCCGCCTTCACTCCCAGTGAGATCAGGGTACGGGCAAAGGTGTCCACATCGTCCCGGAATTCGGAATAGGTGCGCGTGTAGTCGAGAGTGGTGTATTTAAACGCCAGTTGATCGGGAAATTCTTCCACTTGACGATCCAACACATCTGAAAAAGTGCAGTCGATCAAAATATCTTTCTGCCAGGCAAACTTACCGGTTCCGGTGCGGTTGGGGTACAACTTCTTGGGAATTCGCGCGGAGGAACCAAAGCGACTCATATAATTGACAAAATGCAGGAAGATGATCTCCATATCATGGATCTCATCCCATTCGGGATCCCACTCCAGTGATACAAAACTGTCATAGTTGATCGAGTAAAGCGCACGCATCATCTCGTCGATCGGCAATGTGCCCTCACCAATCAGGCAATAGCGAACTTCGCCGTCGATCACAGCGGAGTCTTTCAAATGTACCTGTCGGATAAACGCGCCGAGGTTCTTCACCGTCTCTTGCGGCGTTTCTCCTTTTACGCGATAAGGATGGTGCATATCCCACAGTGCGCCCAAAGAATCACTGGCAAAGCGGGCAAGCATCCCGGCAAGCCTTGCGGTGTCCGCATAGATACCAACGGTTTCGATCAACAACGCTACGTCTGATTTTTCAGCCTGTTCCATAACGCCGGATAGACAGGCATATACGGTATCTTCTTCGTCATCCTGCGTAGGGTCCACATCGGTCGCGTGAATACGAACATACGGAATATGCAGATTGTGCGCTACGTGGATACATTCTTCGATCTCGGAAATATTCTGCGAGAGCAGTGCCTTGTCGGCAATGTTGCACACCGAGTCGATACAAGGGATGGAAAGACCCATATCAGCGAGTTTACGGGTCGTCAATCCCGCTGTGTCAGGATCAAAAATACGGTCTTCTCCGTGAAAGGCGGGATCGCGCAGATCATGAAGTTCCAGTCCGTGAAAGCCCATGTTTTTGGCGGCATCACAAAACTGGGAAAAGGAATAATCCTTCCAGCCACGGGTGGAAAATGAGAGTTTCATATGCTGAATTCCTTTCTCACATCGTCTCAGAGGCGATCTTGTTAAGTGCGTTGACATAGGCGCGGATACTGGCGCCAACCACATCGGTCGATATGCCGTTGCCGGAGTAGAGGCGACCGTCTTCCCGCAACTTGACCAGCGCCGAACCGACTGCCTCCCGTCCTTGTGTAACGGCAGAAATCTGGAAATCATCCAGTTCATAATGGCGACCGACGATCTGTTCGATCGCGCGGAAAGCCGCGTCGATCGGACCGTCACCGAGGCAGACGCCTTCGAGGATCTCATCCCCTTTGGCAAACTTCACATGGGCGGATGCCGAAATCTGGTTACCGCAGTTGATCACGAAACTGATCAGTTGATAGGTAGGGGAGACCTGCATAGCGGCTGTGGCGATGATTGCTTCCAATTCTTTTGCGCCCACTGCTTTTTTAGCGGCCACACGGTGTACTTCTTCATATACCAATGCTTCATCTTCTATCGAGAGATCATACCCAAGCGCGCGTACCGCGGCAGTGACTGCCGCCTGATCGGCTGACTCCGTCAGTAAAAGAGTCACCTGCTCAGCGGGGATTTCGTCTTCGGCGGCAACGCTTTGTCTGTCATTGCCCAGCAAATGACGGAGTTGCTTAAGACCGCGGTGCAATTCGGTCACCCGTAGACCGCAGGCATATCCGGCAGCAGCACCTTTATCGGCGGCGATACGGGCAATGGCGTGAATAGTTGGTGCGGCGCCGCCCTCAACAGTCACCGCTGTTCCGGCAGCACCGACCTTGATCGCCGCCAGGGTTGTGGCAGCGGCAAGCGACAGCGCATCAGAGCATTGAATATACAACGGCAGTTCCTGCAGTGCGGGGACGGCATCAAACAAAGCGGTGATCTGTGCAGCAAATTCATCCGGCAATAATGTGCCGGTGCAGTCTTTTGCACAAATGGAAGTCGCGCCCGCCTCTATGGCGGCAGAGATCGTTCGTGCGACAAATGCGGCGTCAGCACGGGTAGCGTCATCGGCAATGAACATGACGTCGTCGCAGACTGCACGGGCAGCCTTAACCAGTGTGGTAACCCGTTCTAAAAGTTTTGCGGGTTTTAAATGACAAATATACTCCATCTGCACAGTGGAAACCGGAAGACATACACATAACTGCGGATGTTCAGCGCCACTCAGGGCATTCCAAGCCGCAGCGACCGACTCCTCGTCGTAGCCGACCGGTAAGGAGATGACGCAACCATTCACCGAGGCCGTGATCGTACGTACAAGCAATGTGTCCGCCTTCAGATTACACAAAGGCGGCAGACCAATCGTATCAACACCAAGTCGTTGAAGTCCTTTAGCAAATTCTAAACTCTCGCGGAAAGTCAGCCGCCCGGCGGCACAGTCACGTAGTGTTGTGTCAATGACCTGTAATGTTGTCGTCTGTCTGTTCATGTTCGTTCCACCTTTCAAAAAGTAAACGTCCCTGAAACGGTTAAACCGTTTCAGGGACGATCAAAAACAAATCGCGGTACCACCCTGTTTGCCGTCGAAAACCGACAGCCACTCACTTGAAGCCAAACAACTTCTATGCCATGGTAACGGGGCATGCCGTTGTCCTTTACTGCTGAGACATTCAAGGACACCGCTCCGGAGTGAGACTGTCGCCCGGTATGTCATCGGCTTGCACCAACCGCCGACTCTCTGCAAAACATTTGCCCGTGCGCATAATTCCTTCATCGCGTTTTCATCATAAATTCTTTGACAGTATACACTGTTTTTTCACATTTGTCAACCCCTAAATTCTAATTTACCTGAAAGATGTTTGGAAACATCTTAGAAGCATCGGCATCACGATCGACTCCCGTTTTGGTAACGGGAATGGGATCTTTCCGTCATACACCATTCGCAAAGACGGGGTAGATCTTGCCAATGTAGTGTCTGCAAGCCAATATGTCCGTGAAGAAGACGCTGAACAACACAAAATCGCAAGCAAAATTCCTGTACAGGGCTTTTACCGTTTTCATACAAATCAGAAAAACCTTGATTTAGTCTTTATGGTTTTGGTGGCGATGGCACGCAGTGGCGCAACCGATGAGCGAGGCGGTACGCGTAGAATGTTATGGAATACGATACCGGATAAATAACATCATCAATTCTAAACTGTGTAATTTAAGGCACAAACGTTTATACAATGATTTTGCGTTTGTGCCGTTTTTTTGGAGTGCTGTCCTGAACAGCGCGAAACGAACATTTAGGACGCGCGGAGCGTGCGGAGTAATTCGCGGGAGAGCGGGGATGACCGCTTTGATTTTGTGATTGCGAATTATCCTAAATGAATATTTTGTTTAATTGAGGGAAGAGTAAAGGAAACCGAACAAACCGTTATCGGTCTATTCGGCTATTGTACTATAAAATACTATGTTTCAAAAGAAGAATTTACCGCCTTTTCAAAATTACGGGCGGATTCATTTCCAGCGCCGCCGTCATATAAAGAATTCTTCATAAAAACTGCCGCAACTTTATTTTTTGGATCGATCCAAAAATGCGAACCGTAAGCACCGCTCCAGCCAAATGAACCGACCGGCAGATCACGGTAGTGTTCATGGACGATCACGCGGACACCCAAGCCCCATTTCTGAGATCCGGGCATAATTTTTTCCTCAAGAAGCGGCGTACGAAAAACCTGAAAAGTTTCTTTTGAGATCAATGCTTTTTGCGATNNCGCTAAACCCGCACCGCCTAAATAATGTGTGCACGGAAACGTTTCAAACACGCAATCTTTCTTCATGGTGGCGTTCACGCTTGTTCCGTTCACTTTATTATGCATTTGGATAAAATGATCCCATTGTTTTTGACTTGGAACAAATACCGTATTCTTCATTCCGCAGGGTTGGAAAATTTCCTTTTGCAGGAAACTTTCATAATCCGTTCCAGTGATCTTTTGAATGATTTTAACGAGGACATCAAAGGCGCCAAATGCGCTGTATGCCTGTTTGGAGGCAGGCTCAAAATCCAGTCCGGCATTTGCAAAATATGCGATGGTCTTCTCGACCGTACTTTTGTCATCCGTTGTCATCTTTTCAAGTTTTCGTGCATCGGTCCCGATTCCCGAAGTGTGTGTAAGTAAATCACGGATCGTAGGCTGATGAACGGGTTTTCCTAAATCCATCGCGCCATCTGCATCTTCCTGTATGATATGAATGTTTTCAAATTCAGGTAAATACTTGCTCACGTTATCAGAGAGCGAGAGTTTTTCCCGTTCTACGAGGATCAACGTTGCAAACGCGGTAATCGGTTTTGTCATAGATGCAAGCCGATACAGGGTATCATCCGAAACCTCTGCATCACCTTGAACCGAGGTGTGCCCAAAATGCTTTTTGTAGATCACCTTGTCTTCCTGAACAACCGCATAGGAAGATCCGAATACTTTTTGATTGTCAAAATCATACCGGGCAATTTCTTCTATATTTTCCGCTAAACGTTGTCGGTTTAAGTGCTTCATACAATTTCATCCTTTATCGTTTGAATTCATCGGAATAATCAAGGTTCCGTTGACATTAGAGACCGTTTCACCTGCATATTGGCATCATCGGCGTCCATTTTAATTGTTAAAGTTTTAACAATACCGTTTTCTTTTTCTTCGAATGGCGTAAAGACTGCGGAGAAATATCTTTAACTTTGACCACTTTCAACACTCCGTTTTATATAATTTTGCGGTCAACTCTGTACCGCACGGCTTTGGCGGTTCAAACGCCAAAGCGTAAAAATCGGCGGCTTTCAATTCCAAATCAAACAACTCTTTTGCCGAATTTGATAACGCCACACAATCGCTTGTTCTTATCAAAAAAGGAAACGGGCTGTCGGAAACCGCTTTTTTAAGGACCTGCTCCCCTTCCCTGCTGAATCCCAAAACTTTTGTATAAGGAGGTTCGCGCAGAAAATAGAAAGAATCCAATCCCAAAAACGCCGAAAGGACAAGACGGCGGATACGGGCATGTGAATATCTTTTTCCTTTTGTTCTATTATACAGTTCATCCAAACTTTTTGCAAGAGAAATGGAAGAAAATAGTTTATTCTCCAAACCTTCACTGAGATCGGGCAATCGTTTTAACTGAGCGGCGGATTTTCCGCGTAAAACTGTCAAGACCGCGCGCTCCAGGCGTCTAAGATCCGCAATTTCCTCCGGTTTTAAAAGAGATAACATTTCGGTTGGGATATACGGTTTGCAGGCGTCAAAATCACCTGCGAGCAACCGACCACGCAAATAACTTCCGGATGCAAAACCAAGCGAAGGATCCAGCGTATCGGCATCGTGACCCGTCCCCCGGCGAGGAAACGCCTCAAATTGGAAATTCGCACCGATGCGTTTGGCAGCCAATATATACTCAATTCCTAAATTACTGTTTGGATATTTCAATAAACCGCCTAAATTAGCCGCATGATCGCGTGCGGCGGCAAAACTCATACCGGTCGAAAGCGCTGCTGCAAGGCGATTCTGAAAGTCCCTGCTTTCCAAAACATCGGCGGCATGCTTTAAACGTGTGATATCCTCACATTCGCTTCCGAAGAGTAGCGTATCGCATCCGGCCGCCTTTAAGATCGAAACGCCTCCCCACGCAAAATTCTGAGCCGTTGACATGGCGTACGGCAACGGTAATTCCAATACAAGATCCGCGCCGCAGTCCAAAGCCGCCCTGGCGCGCAGACGTTTATCGGCAATGGCAATATCGCCGCGCTGAACAAAGTTCCCGCTCATCACACAAACCGCGGTCCCGCGTTGTTTTGCCTGTTGCAAGAGGGCGCGGTGTCCTGAATGGAACGGGTTCCATTCCGCGATCATTCCTACGACTGCCAAAGCAAACACTCCCCTTCAAAAAACACTTGAAAAACCGCTTTCTATCCGTTATTATATAATAAATTACAATGGTTTTTCAACCATAATTTTTCTGGGGGTTTTTATGAACGGCAAAGAGATTTCGGCGGCGATCCATGACGGGCGCTATGATCAGCAGTTTTCGATGCTGTACGGTGATGTGAAAGCCGCAAAAGAACGGTATATCAAGGCATTAGAAAGATTTGAAGAAATTTTTCCGAATTGTGATCGTCTGCATTTGTTCTCTGCACCCGGACGCACCGAGGTCAGCGGCAATCATACCGATCATCAACACGGTTCGGTATTGGCAGGATCGGTTCACCTGGATGTCATTGCGGTTGTCGCGCCGACAAATGATAACAGGATTTATATCCAATCAGAAGGATATTCGATGGATACGATCGAACTGAACAGGCTGGCGCGGGATCCTGGCGAAACCGGTCGGGCGGCGGCACTGATCCGCGGGGTATGCAGCCGATTTGCGGAAATGGGTTGCTCCCTTTCGGGACTCTGTGCTTACACGACCTCTAACGTGTTAAAAGGTTCAGGACTTTCTTCCTCCGCCGCATTTGAAGTCTTGATCGGTAACATTCTCAACGGGTTGTATTTTGATCATCAGGCGGATGCCGTCACCCTTGCAAAAATCGGGCAATATGCCGAGCGTGAGTATTTCGGAAAACCCTGCGGTCTTTTGGATCAGATCGCAAGTTCGTTAGGCGGTTTTACATATGCGGATTTTCACGATCCGGAAAACCCGATCACCGAGACGATCGAATTGGATCCTCAATCTTACGGTTACACCTTGTGTGTTGTTGATACCGGCGGCGACCATGCCAATCTCACGCAGGATTATGCCGATATTACCAGTGAATGCCAAGCGATCAGCAAATCGTTGGGCGTCGAGGTTCTCCGTGACATTGACAAAACCGATTATTACCGTAATCTTGCCGTCCTTCGTAAAGAGCATGGGGATCGTGCGGTTTTGCGCGCTTTCCATTTTATCCATGAGCAACAGCGCGTTGAAGAGCAAAAAGCGGCGTTGAAAAACGGCGATTTTAAGAAGTTTTTATCCCTTGTCAATGAGTCCGGACAATCTTCCTATGATTATTTGCAGAATTTGTATTCACTCTCCGACCCGCATGAACAGGGGCTCTGTCTTGCAATCGCCTTGACAAAAGAATTCTTGCAGGATGACGGCGCTTGCAGGGTGCATGGCGGCGGCTTTGCGGGAACAATTCAGTGCTACATCCCCGCGGATCGTTTTCCCGCCTATCGCAAAATGATCGAAGGTGTATTTGGAGAGCATTCCTGCTGTGTGCTAAAAATTCGTCCCGTGGGCGGATATGAAATTCTTCTTTAAAATAAACCGATGGCTCCGCAAATCCATTACGCGGAGCCATCGGTTTATTACTTAACGATTTTCAAGGGGAATATATTCTCTTCGTTCTTTGACGTTCAGATACGCGGGACGAATGATCTTCCCCGCATTCAGCAGTTCTTCTATACGGTGAGCACTCCAGCCGGCAATGCGGGCAGTGGCAAACAACGAGGTATAAAGTTCAGGAGGCAACCCCAACATTTGATAGACGAAACCGCTGTAAAAATCAATGTTTGCGCTGACGCCTTTATAAATTTTGCGTTCTTTTGCAATCAATGACGTTCCGATCCGTTCCACAGCACTGTATAGGTTATATTCCGCAAGCAAGCCTTTTTCTTTGGATAAGTTTTCAACAAACGTTTTGAAAACCTCGGCACGCGGGTCGGAAACGGAATAGACCGCATGACCGAGCCCGTAAATCAAACCTGCCTTGTCAAACGCTTCTTTATGCAAGATCTTTTCAAGATACCGAGCGATTTCCTCTTCATCCGTCCAATTCTTGACATGTTCCTTGATGTCGGCAAACATCGCGCAGACCATGCTGTTGGCGCCGCCGTGTTTCGGTCCTTTTAATGAACCGAGCGCCGCGGCGATCGCCGAGTAGGTATCGGTCCCGGAAGAAGAAACCACATGCGTTGTAAAGGTAGAGTTGTTTCCTCCGCCATGCTCGGCATGAAGAACCAGCGCCGCATCTAATACGCTGGCTTCAAGAGGCGTGTAAGCCCCGTCGATCCGCAACATGTATAAAATGTTTTCGGCAGTAGAGAGGGCCGGATCCGGTTCGTGAATGAAGAAACTGCCGTTCCCGCAAAGATAGTAATTGTAAGCGTGATAACTGTATACCGATAAAAGCGGAAACCGTGCAATGAGTTGCAGACACTGACGCAAAACGTTGGGAATGGAGGTGTTCTCCGGATCGGCATCATAGGAATATAGGGTTAATACACTTCTTGCCAGCGAGTTCATCATATTATCAGAGGGTGCTTTCATAATGATATCGCGTACAAACGAACCGGGCAAGGACCGATAAGAAGAAAGGAGTGCTTCAAACGTAGAAAGTTCGTCTGATTTCGGGAGTTCCCCGAACAAAAGCAAATACACAACTTCTTCAAAACCGTTTCTTTTATCCTGAATAAAGCCGGAAACGATTTTTTTAACATCATAGCCGCGATAATAGAGTTGACCGTTGCAAGGCACTTCTGTGCCGTTTCTAATCTCTTTTGAGACAATTTCTGAAATTTCGGTCAATCCTGTCAGGACGCCTTTACCGTTGATATCGCGCAAACCGCGATTGACCTGATGCTGAGCATACAGCGATGGCTCTATGAAGCATCGATCGGCGCAAAAATCCGCATATTGCTGAATTTGCGGCGTTATCGCATCTAAGAGTACATTTGCTTTATCGTTCATTCTCTTCCCTCTTTTCCTTTCCGAACAATGTGTTGAAATAAGTATACCAAATATCAGATCTGACTTGGTTAACGGTTTGTTAAATCATATTCGTTAACAGGGCGGACAATTCCCGAAAAACATAGTCCACACTTTTCCGGCGTACTTCGGCACGCCCGATTTCTCCAAAATGCTGTGTTGACGTAACGCGATTTCCCTTTATAGAAAAGCCGAAACAAACTGTCCCAACTGGTTTTTCGGCTGTCCCGCCGGTCGGTCCGGCAATACCGCTGATCCCGATACCCACCTCTGCTGACGCACATTTGGCGGCACCGGACGCCATTTCTCCGGCTACTTCTTCACTGACAACGCCAAATCGGTCGATCGTTTTTTTGAGAACGCCGAGACGCTTGATTTTTGCCTCTTCCGAATAGGTGACAAACGATTCCGAAAGCACCTCAGAAGCCGACGGTAAATCCACCAATCGGGCAACGGCGAGCCCGCCCGTACAGGATTCGGCAAAGGCAATATGAAGTTGCTTTTCGATGAGTTGCCGCAGAACAACGCTTTCCGGTAATGATGATCTATCCAATTCTTTTCTCCTTATATGAGAAAACAGGTGGCCGTTCGGGTCGCCTGTTTTCCCTATCTGTCAATCTTTAAAAGTTTTCGATCGTTTTCATCAAATAATCACCGAACTCCGAGCAGGTGGCACCATCGTCACGTCCGGTAATGACCAATGATTTTTCAGTCACCGTGCAAATGCGCAACGCCTTATCAAGTTGATTTGCCTTTTCGGTAAAACCGATGTGACGGAGCATCATTTCCGTTGCCTTGAACATACTGGTCGGATTGGCGAACTTGCCGCGTCCCGTCTCGATCATACGGGGTGCGGAACCGTGAATGGCTTCGAACATCGCATAAACATCACCGATGTTGGCACTGCCCGCCGTTCCTACGCCGCCTTGAATTTGAGCGGCTTCGTCTGTGATAATATCGCCGTAAAGATTGGGCAGAACAAAGACTTGAAAGTTCGCACGCGTACGTTCATTGACCAAATTGGCGGTCATAATGTCGATATACCAGTCTTCGGCAGTAATGCCGGGATAATCCTTGGCAACCTCATGGCAGAGTTCTGAGAATTTCCCGTCAGTCTTCTTCATGATGTTGGCTTTTGTAACAATGGCAACGTTGGTTTTTCCGTTATTCTTGGCATATTCAAAAGCGGCTCGCGCAATACGGCGTGTTCCTTCATTGGTAGTGACTTTAAAATCGAAAGCCAGGGTATCGGGAATTTCCACCCCGCGACTGCCGAGCACATATTCCCCTTCCGTATTCTCGCGGAAGAAGGTCCAGTCAATGCCAAGTTCCGGTACGGCGACAGGACGGACATTCGCATAAAGATCCAATTCACGGCGCATGGCAACGTTGGCGCTTTCCAGTGTACCGCCTTTTAAAGTGGTGGTCGGTGCTTTTAAAATCACGTTACACGCCTTGATTTCCGCCAAAACGTCGTCTGGAATTGCCTGATTGTGTGCGATGCGGTTTTCGATCGTCAAGCCCTCAATGGTACGAAGTTCGATTTTTCCCGCCGCGATTTCTTCTTTTAAAAGAAACTGCAATAACCGTTTGCTCTCGGCGGAAATGATCGGACCAATGCCGTCGCCCCCGCAAATGCCGATAATGATCTTATCCAATTTGGCATAATCGGTCGTTCGCTTTTCCTGTTCCATTCTGCGCTCGCGCGCGATTTGTTCGGTTAGAATCGAACGGAATTGTTCAACTGCCTGATTGATATACTGTTCCATGCTGATTACCCTTCCTTTGTGTATTGAAGCAGTCCGCCTGCTTTTAAAATTGCTTTTTGCCGATCGGTGAACGAACAGACCAACGGGATGTTTTCACCGGTTGTCTCATTCTTTAAGGTGATCTCGCCGCGATCCATCCCGGCAAAGACATCGGTCAGGGTCAGACGATCACCTTGATTGAGTTTATCGTAATCCGCGGGATCACGGAACGTCAGCGGCATAATGCCGGCGTTGATCAAATTGGCGACATGAATCCTGGCAAAACTCTTGGTGATGACCGCGCGAACCCCTAAATACATGGGAACCAGCGCGGCATGTTCGCGGGAAGAGCCCTGGCCGTAGTTGCTGCCACCCACAATGATACTTTGTCCCAACTCCTTCGCACGCTGCGGAAATGTTTCGTCACAAACCGCAAAGCAGAATTGAGACAGATGCGGAATATTGGAGCGATACGGTAAAATTTTCGCCCCTGCCGGCATAATATGGTCAGTGGTGATGTTGTCACCGACTTTCAAAACCAATTCCGCGGACAACGTGTCCTCTTGCGGTCTTGCCTCCGGGAACGGCTTGATATTCGGACCGCGCAAAACTTCCAAAGAAGCCGCTTCTTCGGGCTCAGCCGGCGGGATAACAGCACTGTCATCAATTTTGAAGGCGGCGGGCATCGCCACATGCGGCGCCTCGCCCAAAAGACGCGGATCGGTGATTTCACCGGTCAATGCCGCGGCAACAGCCGTCTCCGGAGAAACCAAGTACACCTGCCCGTCAGCAGTACCGCTTCTGCCAAGGAAGTTACGGTTAAACGTTCTCAGGGAAACCCCGGCGGAATTCGGTGAAAATCCCATTCCGATGCAGGGTCCGCAGGCACATTCCAAAAGCCTTGCGCCACTGGCGAGGATATCGCTTAACGCGCCGCGATCCGCAAGCATTGTCAAAACCTGCTTTNNTGGAAAGACTGACCGCCGGTGAAATGGTTTTTCCTTTTAAGAGCGCGGCGACTTTCAGCATATCGTAAAGAGAAGAATTGGTGCAGGAACCGATACAAACCTGATCGACCTTTGTGCCTTTTAGGGATTCGACCGTCACGATGTTGTCCGGACTGTGCGGACAAGCAATCAACGGTTTCAGTGTCGACAAATCAATGTCGATCACACGGTCGTAAACCGCGTCGGGGTCGCTTTCAAGCGGTATGAAGTCTTCTTCCCTGCCTTCTGCTTCCAAAAACGCTTTGGTCACATCATCCGACGGGAAAATAGAGGTGGTTGCGCCTAATTCGGTTCCCATATTGGTGATGGTCGCACGTTCCGGAACGGAAAGAGTACGAATCCCTTCCCCGCCCCATTCGATAATCGCGCCGACGCCGCCTTTGACCGAAAGAATGCGCAGGATTTCCAAACTGATATCTTTTGCGGTAACAAACGGCTGTAAACGACCGGTCAGATTAACTTTATACATTTTCGGCATGGTAATATAATACGCACCTCCGCCCATGGCAACCGCGACGTCGAGTCCGCCGGCGCCCATCGCCAGCATGCCGATCCCTCCGCCGGTAGGTGTATGGCTGTCCGAACCAATCAGGGTCTTTCCCGGTTTGCCGAAACGTTCCAAATGAACCTGATGGCAAATCCCGTTGCCGGGGCGTGAAAAATAAATACCGTGCTTTTTGGCGACCGATTGGATATAACGGTGATCGTCTGCGTTTTCAAAACCTGATTGCAGGGTGTTGTGATCGATATAGGCGACACTCCGTTCGGTTTTGACACGGTCGAGCCCCATGGTCTCAAATTCCAAATATGCCATGGTGCCGGTGGCGTCCTGTGTCAGTGTTTGGTCAATGCGAAGCGCTACTTCGCTCCCAACTGTCATCTCTCCCGACACCAAATGTGCTTTTATGATTTTTTGTGCAATAGTCATTCCCATACGATTCAATCCTTTCCGAACATATGCCGATAGGCGTTTTCAACATGTTCACAGGCACTTTGTTCCGCCGCCACGGCGTCCTGACGGGCAATGGCGTCAAAAATCTTTTGATGCTCCGCCACCGATGCCTCCGCGCGGCTGTTGTTTTCCACCGAAACGCGACGGTATCGCTGAATTTTTTTATGAAGCGGCACCAGCGTATCATAAAAAGCATTGCTACCGCTTAATTGATACATGACTGTATGGAAACGGCTGTCCAACTGTTTGATTTGCTCCGCGTTGCGTTTTTGCAGATAAAACTCCTGAAATTCCAATGCTTCGCGCAGTTCATTCAACTGCTCTTCCGTGCGGTTTTGCGCCGCCAAAGAAGCCGCCAGACCTTCCAAATATTTCCGAATCATAAAAATATCTGTCAGATCCTTTTCCGTGATCCCGATCACGATAGCGCCTTTGCCGGTATCTTCAATAATATGCTCCTGCTCCAAACGGCGAAGCGCTTCCCGCACAGGCGTACGGCTTACGCCCAATTCGGAACTCAGCCGGCTTTCCGTCAAGATCTCACCACGCGGATAAACGCCGCTTAATATATCTTTTTCCAGTTTTTCGAAAACCTGATCAGCCAGGGAAACGGTTTTGTGTTCCATCATGCTTTTTGCCCTCCAAACCGACCGGGAGTCAACTCCGTAATTTTCTTTTCCAGTTCTCCCGAAGAAATAGCGGTTTGTCTTCCCTCTTCATATTGCGCGTCGATCCAATCTTTCAGCGCCAGTATAAGCGGATCCTTTTTTTCAATAGTTTGATCGCCGGTCAGATGATAGTTTTGATTGACCCAGTACGCGATCCCCGCCAACCCGCTGGTATTGGTAATAGAAACAGATGCCGGTCTTCCTAAAATCCTTTCGGTATCGAAAATGTTATAGATCTCTTCATCTTTTAAAAGACCGTCCGCGTGGATCCCGGCGCGGGTAACATTGAAGTTTTTCCCAACAAAAGGCGTCATGGGCGGCACGGTATACCCCATTTCTGCTTGGAAGTATTCCGCAATTTCGGTAATTACAGCCGGATTCATGCCGTCAAACGAGCCGCGGAGAGAGGCGTACTCCATCACCATTGCTTCCAGCGGCACATTTCCGGTGCGCTCCCCGATCCCGAGCAACGAACAATTCACTGCTGACGCACCATATAACCACGCGGTCGAAGCGTTGGAAACCGCTTTATAGAAATCATTGTGGCCGTGCCATTCGAGCATCTCGCTCGGAACATCGGAATAATACTGCAACCCGTAAATAATTCCCGGAACACTGCGCGGCAAGACCACTTCCGGATACGGCACGCCGTATCCCATGGTGTCGCAGGCACGGATGCGAACAGGTATTCCGGCATCGGCCGACATTTTCATCAATTCGTTGACAAAAGGTACGACAAATCCGTAAAAATCGGCACGGGTGATATCTTCTAAATGACAGCGCGGCATAACGCCGGCTTCAAACGCTTCCGCTACCGCCGCAAGATAGGAATTCATCGCCTGGCGGCGTGTCATCTTCAGTTTTTTGAAAATATGGTAATCGCTACATGAAACCAAAATTCCCGTTTCGCGGATCCCGAGATCCCTCACAAGTTTAAAATCCTCTTTTGAGGCACGGATCCATGTGGTGATCTCCGGAAACTTCAGACCCAAAGCCTGACATTTTTCCACCGCCTGACGGTCCTTTTTGCTGTAAACAAAGAATTCGGTTTGACGAATAATGCCGTACGGGCCACCGAGTTTTGACATTAACTGATACAACTTGACGATCTGGTCAACGGTATACGGTTCGACTGACTGTTGTCCGTCGCGCAAAGAGGTATCGGTAATCCAAATATCCTTAGGCATGCCCATCGGCACACGGCGATGATTAAAAGCCACCCGCGGAACATCGGTATAACTGTATAAATCACGGTAAAGATTCGGTTCTTCAACGTCTTGCAGCGAATAGCGATATGTATCCTGTTCGAGCAGATGACTTTTATCCGATAGTTCGAGCATACATACTCCTCCTGTCACGTATTTTTGTATACAATTATACACAAAGCCATCGGTTTTGTCAAGACAATGACGCACACAAAGTTTATGAGCCGTTTCTAAAAACTAAAAGTTTAAAAAAGTTATAAAAAAGGATTAATAAACTTTGAATTTTGAAATCGGCTCTTGACTTTTCCTGATTTTTGGTTACAATGGGTAATGCAGAACCAGTTTTGGTAATTTCTGATAGGAGGAATTGTTATGAAATTGAAACCTTTGGCTGATAATGTCGTCATTCAAGCGACAGAAGCAGAGGAAACCACGAAAAGCGGAATTGTCTTAACTTCCGCCGCAAAAGAAAAACCGCAAGTGGCGGTCGTGATCGCAGTCGGCCCCGGCGGCACAGTGGACGGCAAGGAAATCACCATGACCGTCAAGGAAGGCGATAAAGTCATCGCCGCCAAATATGCCGGTACAGACATTAAGATCGACGGTGAAGAATATACCATTCTGCATCAGTCTGATATTTTGGCTATTGTGGAATAATCGGAGGGATATATCATGGCAAAGAATATTATTTTCGGTGAAGAAGCAAGAAAATCACTTCAAACCGGCGTTGACAAACTCGCCAACGCGGTAAAAGTAACCTTGGGACCCAAAGGTCGCAATGTTGTTTTGGATAAAAAATACGGTTCTCCGCTCATCACCAACGACGGTGTGACGATTGCAAAGGAAATTGAACTCGAAGATCCGTTTGAAAACATGGGCGCGCAACTCGTTAAAGAAGTTTCGGTGAAAACCAACGACGCCGCCGGCGACGGCACGACCACCGCAACGGTTTTGGCACAGGCGCTCATCAACGAAGGCATGAAAAATATCGCCGCCGGCGCCAATCCGATGGTTGTGAAAAAAGGTATTAAATCCGCGGTGGATACCGCCATTGCCACAGTTGTGGGCAATTCTCAAAAAGTCAGCGGAAGCGATGATATTGCCCGCGTCGCCACCGTTTCTTCGGGCGACGAAGTTATCGGTAAACTGATTGCCGAAGCCATGAGCAAAGTCACGGCCGACGGCGTGATCACCGTCGAAGAATCCAAGACCGCGGAAACCTACTCAGAAGTGGTGGAAGGTATGCAGTTTGACCGCGGTTATATTACGCCTTACATGGTCACGGATTCCGATAAAATGGAGGCTGTTATCGACGACGCTCTCATTTTGATCACCGATAAAAAGATTTCCAATATTCAAGAAATTCTGCCTTTGTTGGAGCAAATCGTCCAATCGGGTAAAAAACTGGTTATTGTTGCGGAAGATATCGAAGGCGAAGCCCTTTCGACCCTCATTGTCAATAAACTGCGCGGCACCTTTACCTGCGTCGCGGTCAAGGCTCCCGGCTTTGGCGATCGCCGCAAAGAAATGCTCCGTGATATCGCTATTTTAACCGGCGGCGAAGTCATTTCGGAAGAACTCGGCTTAGAACTCAAAGATACCACCATGGCTCAGTTGGGTCAGGCACGTCAGGTCAAGGTCACCAAGGAAAATACCATCATTGTGGACGGCGCCGGCGATTCCAATGCCATCAAGGATCGTATTTCGCAGATCCGCAACGAACTCGCGGTTACCACTTCGGATTTCGATAAGGAAAAACTCCAGGAACGTCTTGCCAAACTTGCCGGCGGTGTTGCCGTTATTAAGGTGGGTGCCGCTACCGAAATCGAAATGAAGGATAAGAAACTCCGCATTGAAGACGCCCTTTCGGCAACCAAAGCCGCCGTTGAAGAGGGGATCGTCGCGGGCGGCGGTGTCGCGTTGATCAACGCTATTCCCGCGGTAAAGGCTTTACTTGACACGACAGAGGGCGATGAAAAGACCGGTGTGAGCATTGTGCTTAAGTCGTTGGAATCCCCCATTCGTCAAATCGCCTTCAATTCCGGCTTGGAAGGCTCTGTGATCATTGATAAAATCATTGCCAGCGGAAAGACGAATTACGGTTTTGACGCCTATAAAGAAGAATATACCGATATGATCGAAGCCGGCATTGTCGATCCGACCAAAGTGACCCGTTCGGCACTGGAAAACGCGGCTTCGGTTGCCGCCATGGTGCTGACGACGGAAAGTTTGGTGGCGGATAAGAAAGAAGATGCCGCCGCTACCAACGCGGCTGCTGCCGCGGCCGCCGCACAAGCGGGCGGTATGTACTAATCGCAATATTGAAAGTAGGAAGGGCTGTCCCCATTTTGAGGGCAGCCCTCATCTTGGTATAGGAGAATGTAAGTTGACACAGTACCAGCAAGAAATCGAACGCCGCCGCACCTTTGCTATCATTTCTCACCCCGACGCGGGAAAAACGACGCTCACCGAAAAATTCCTGCTCTATGGCGGCGCGATACAAACCGCCGGTTCCGTCAAAGGAAAAGCCACGGCAAAGCACGCGGTTTCCGACTGGATGGATTTGGAAAAGCAAAGAGGCATTTCCATCACATCCTCAGTTATGCAGTTTGAATATGAGGGATTTTGTATCAATATTCTGGACACCCCTGGTCACCAGGATTTTTCCGAGGATACCTACCGCACTCTGATGGCGGCGGACAGCGCCGTCATGGTGATCGACGCGGCAAAAGGGATTGAAGCGCAAACCCGAAAATTATTCAAAGTCTGTGCGATGCGGCATATTCCCATTTTTACTTTTATTAACAAATTAGACCGCGAAGCAAGGGATCCTTTTGAACTTCTGGACGAACTGGAAAAAGAATTCGGTATCGGCACGTATCCTGTCAACTGGCCGATTGGTTGCGGGGTCAGTTTCAAAGGCGTGTTTGACCGTGATAAACGGGAAATTCTCACCTTTAACGAATTCCATCGCGGTCAGGAAAAATTAAAAGCCATTTCCTGCGACATCACCGATACTGAAAAACTGGATGAACTCATCGGGGAATATCAGCGTGCGGAACTGGTGGATCAAATTGAATTGCTCGACGGCGCCAGTTTTGAATTTGATCTTGAAAAAGTGCGAAAAGGTGAATTGACGCCGGTTTTCTTTGGTTCCGCGCTGACAAATTTCGGAGTCGAACCGTTTTTGGAAAACTTTTTAAAAATGACTACTCCCCCGCTTCCGCGTGTATCGGAAGGAGAGGAGATTTCTCCGTTTGATCCGGAGTTTTCCGCTTTTGCTTTTAAAATTCAAGCCAACATGAACAAGAACCATCGTGACCGCATTACGTTTTTCCGTATTTGTTCCGGAAAATTCGAACGCGGCGCGGATTATTTTCATGTACAATCGGGCAAGCCGGTTCGCTTAGCACAACCTCAACAAATGATGGCGGAGGAACGGCAGGTCATTAACGAAGCCTATGCCGGTGATATCATCGGCGTGTTTGACCCGGGCGTTTACGCCATCGGAGATACGGTTTGTTCGCAAAAACGGCATGTCAAATATGAAGGGATTCCCACCTTTGCTCCCGAGCATTTTGCGCTGATCGAGCAAAAAGACAGTTTAAAACGCAAACAGTTCGTCAAGGGTGTCGAACAAATTGCACAAGAAGGCGCCATTCAAATTTTCCGCGAGCCGAATACCGGCATGGAACGCGTCATCGTCGGTGTCGTCGGTATTCTGCAATTAGAGGTTTTAGAATACCGTCTAAAGAATGAATACGGTGTCGATGTTTTACGCAACGATCTTCCCTATAGTTATATCCGTTGGGTCAAGAACAAGGATTTGGATATCAAATCTTTAAACTTGACTTCAGACACCAAATGGGTTCAGGACTTCAAAAATAACGATCTGCTGATCTTTACAAGCGATTGGAATATCCAGTGGGCATTGGAACGCAACGAAGGTCTTGTTTTAGAAGACTTCAGTAAGGAGTAATCCCATGGCGCAGTTAAATATTGTGATGGTGGAACCGGAAATTCCGCAAAACACCGGAAATGTTGCGCGCACGTGCGCCGCCACCGGCGCGCGTCTTCATCTGGTCAAGCCCATGGGATTTACAATTGACGATAAAAAACTTAAACGAGCAGGTCTTGATTACTGGCAGTATCTGGATATTACCTACTACGATGGGTTAGATGATTTCTTTTCGAAAAACCAAGGTAATTTCTATTTTTTCACAACCAAAGGACGAAAAGTGTACTCCGAAATAGAATACCCCGACCCCTGTTATTTGCTTTTCGGCAAGGAAACAAAAGGTTTGCCGGAAGAATTGCTATTGAAATACCCGGAATCCTGCGTGCGGATCCCGATGGCGGGCGAAATTCGAAGCCTCAATCTCTCCAATTCGGTTGCCATCGGCGTTTATGAAGTTTTGCGCCAGTGGAACTACCCTTCTTTGCAAAATTTCGGGCAACTTCATCGTTACCGGTGGGAGGACACTCCGTAAGTTTTATATTTTGAAAAATAATAGTTGAAATATTTGTAAAATGTGGTAAAATAACATTGTAAATTTTTTAACAATGACCGGAAAGGAAGTTATTTATGAACGCTTTGAACAAAAAGACAGTTGATGACATCGCTGTAAAAGGTCAAAAAGTTTTGGTTCGCTGTGACTTCAACGTTCCGTTGAAGAACGGCGTCATTACGGATGAAAATCGCATTTTGGCCGCCCTTCCCACCATTCAGAAACTGATTGCTGACGGCGGAAGAGTAATCCTCTGCTCCCACCTCGGCAAGCCGAAGGGCGAAGCGAAACCCGAACTCTCTTTGGCGCCGGTGGCAAAACGGCTTTCCGAACTGCTCGGCAAAGAAGTGGTCTTCGCCGCCGATGATAACGTTGTCGGTGAAAACGCCAAAGCCGCCGTTGCCGCAATGAAAGACGGCGACGTTGTGCTTCTGCAAAATACCCGCTATCGCGCGGAAGAAACCAAGAACGGCGAAGCGTTCTCCAAAGAACTGGGCTCACTTGCCGATATTTTTGTCAATGACGCGTTCGGTACAGCGCATCGCGCTCACTGCTCCACCGTCGGCGTGGTTTCCTATGTAAAAGAAGCCGTTGCCGGTTATCTGATCGGTAAAGAATTGCAATACCTCGGCAATGCCGTCAACGATCCGGTTCGTCCTTTCGTTACGATTTTGGGCGGCGCAAAAGTTGCGGATAAACTTTCGGTGATTGAAAACCTGCTCAACAAAGCCGATACCCTGATCATCGGCGGCGGTATGGCGTATACTTTCCTCGCCGCAAAGGGTTACAGCGTTGGCACTTCCCTTCTGGATTCCGAAAAAATCGACTATTGCCGCGATATGCTCAAAAAAGCCGAAGAAAAAGGTGTCAAAATTCTTCTGCCGGTGGACTGCACCATCGCGAAAGATTTCCCGGATCCGATCGACGCGCCGATCGATGTGACCGTCGTACCGGCCGACCAAATTCCGGATGACTGCATGAGTCTCGATATCGGAACCGAAACCGCTGCGCTTTATGCGGAAGAAGTCAAAAACGCCAAGACGGTGGTTTGGAACGGCCCAATGGGCGTATTTGAAAATCCGACTCTTGCCAAGGGTACCATTGCCGTTGCACAAAGCCTTGCACAGACCGATGCGGCAACCATCATCGGCGGCGGTGATTCGGCAGCGGCTGTCAATACCTTGGGTTACGGAGACAAGATGACCCACATTTCCACCGGCGGCGGCGCTTCACTTGAATTCCTAGAAGGCAAAGAACTGCCCGGCATTGCCGCGCTCAACGATCGTTAACAGGTTTTTCGGGTTGCCGGTTTCCGGCAACCCTCATTATCTTTATTAAAGTTTAAATAAGGGAGAATGAATTTATGAACAAAGCAAAACGTGCCGCGGTCATCGCGGGTAACTGGAAAATGAACAAAACGCCGAAGGAAGCGGCGGCTCTGATCGCTGAAATGAAACCGTTGGTAGCAGGCGCCGACTGTAAAGTTGTCCTCTGCGTTCCCGCGATTGATATTCCCGCCGCCGTGGAAGCCGCAAAAGGTTCCAACATTGCGATCGGTGCGGAAAACGTACATTTTAAAGCCTCCGGCGCTTATACCGGTGAAATCGCCGCCAATATGCTGGTGGAATCCGGCGTGGAATATGTGGTCATCGGTCACAGCGAACGCCGCCAGTATTTTGCGGAAACCGATCAAACCGTTAATCTGCGTACTTTGGCTGCTTTGAAAGCAGGCTTGACCGCGATCGTTTGCGTCGGCGAGACCCTTGAACAACGCGAACTCGGTTATACCGAAACACTTTTAAAGTATCAAACCAAGATGGCGCTGACCAATGTCAAGGCTGAACAGTTAAAGAATGTTATTATCGCTTACGAACCGGTTTGGGCGATCGGAACCGGTGTGACCGCTACGGCGGATCAGGCGGATGAAGGAAACGGTTATGTGCGTGCCGCGATTGCCGAAATGTACGGTGCTGACGTTGCGGAAACCGTCACCATTCAGTACGGCGGTTCCATGAATGCAGGCAATGCCGACGAATTACTTTCCAAAGTCAACGTGGACGGCGGCTTGATTGGGGGCGCCTCCTTGAAAGCCAACGATTTTTCGATCATTGTAAAGGCGGCGAGCAAATAAATGAAGTCACCGATTGTTTTGACCATCATGGACGGTTTCGGGTTTAATCCCGAAACTGACGGAAATGCCATTGTTGCCGCCAAAACACCGCGGCTTGATGAAATATTTGCCAACTGTCCAACCACTCAAATCGGCGCTTCGGGACTGGATGTCGGTCTGCCCGACGGGCAAATGGGCAACAGCGAAGTCGGACATACGAATATCGGTGCCGGGCGAGTCGTGTATCAGGAACTCACCCGCATCACCAAGTCGATCAACGATGGTGACTTTTTTCAAAACGAAGCCTTTCTCGCGGCAGTGGAAAACTGCAAACAGCAGGACAGCGCTCTCCATTTGATGGGTCTTTTGTCAGACGGTGGCGTTCACAGTCATATTGAACATCTTTACGGGTTGTTGGAATTGGCTAAGAAAAACGGTCTTTCCCGCGTATACATTCACGCACTGTTAGACGGTCGTGACGTCCCCCCTGCCTCCGCGGCGGATTATATAGACACGCTGAACCGTAAATTGACCGAACTGGGTTGCGGCAAACTTGCTACCGTGATGGGAAGATTTTACGGCATGGATCGTGATAACCGTTGGGAACGCGTCGGCAAAGCCTATGCGGCGCTGGTCTACGGCGAAGGAATCCAGACGTCTGACGCGGCGGCGGCTGTGCGGCAATCCTATTTGGAAATTGACGAAGAAGGCAAACATCTGACCGATGAATTTGTCCTTCCCACACTCGTAAGCGGCACAGAACGAATCAAAACGGGTGACAGTGTGATTTTCTTTAACTTCCGACCTGATCGCGCACGTGAAATCACCCGAACTTTCGTTGATGATGGTTTTACCGGCTTTGAACGCAAAGGCGGCAGGCAAAACGTATTTTATGTCTGCATGACGCAGTATGACGCTTCAATGCCAAATGTTTCGGTGGCATTTAAACCGGAAACTCTTGTGAATACACTGGGTGAGGTATTGTCAAACAACGGCAAAACGCAACTGCGGATTGCCGAAACCGAAAAATATGCGCACGTTACCTTTTTCTTTAACGGCGGCCGTGAAGTGATGTTTAAAGGTGAAGATCGCACACTCGTCAACTCTCCGAAAGTCGCCACTTACGACTTACAGCCGGAAATGAGCGCACCGGAGGTTTGCGACCGCGTGTGCGCCGCCATCGAAAGCGGCAAGTACGATGTGATCATCCTGAACTTTGCCAACTGCGATATGGTTGGTCATACCGGGATCTTTAACGCCGCTGTGAAAGCGGTGGAAACCGTGGATACTTGTGTGGGGCGCGTGGTGGATTCCACCTTAAAAATGGGCGGTGTTATGCTCTTGACAGCCGATCACGGAAACGCGGACCGTATGGTCGATACCGACGGTTCTCCCTTTACCGCGCACACGACCAATCCGGTTCCCTTTGCGGTCATCGGTCGGGAATGTCGCTTACGCGAAGGCGGAAAACTCTGTGACATCTCCCCCACGATTTTAAAACTGATCGGTCTTCCGCAACCAAAAGAAATGACAGGCGAATCTATCATTGTATAAATTTTTTGCATAAAAATTCAAAATTTTTGCATTTCTACTTGATTCTTACAGATAATTGCGTTATAATGCCACTATATGGATAATCCATCATTGAAAAAGGAGAATAAATTATGAAGAAACTGATTACTGCACTCTTAGCACTCATGCTGATTGCGTCGCTTGCCGCTTGCGGCGGTAAAGACAATACTTCCTCCACTGATGAAGGAAACAAACCCGCAATCACAACGGTCAATGCCGGTAAACTTACCATGACCACAAGCCCTGATTTCCCACCCTATGAAAATTTGGATGACAACGGCAACGTCGTCGGCATTGATATTGAAATTATGCAGAAAATTGCCGAAAAACTGAATCTGGAACTCCAGATTGACACCATGGAATTTGACGCGGCGCTTCTCGCGGTACAAACCGGAAAATGTGATGTTGCGGCTTCCGGCATCACCGTGAATGACGATCGCAAACTCGTGATGAACTTCACCGATCCTTACACCACAGCCGTGCAAGTAGTTGTCCTGCCGGAAGACAGTGATGTCACCCTTGACAATCTCGGCGAAAAGAAGATCGGTACGCAGCGCGGAACGACCGGCTACCTTTACACGGTTGATGATTACGGTGAGGATCATGTTGTCGCTTATGACACCTACACCACCGTTATTCAGGCGCTTTTGAACAAACAGATCGACTGTGTTGTCATGGATGATGCGGTTGCGAAAGCCTATGTCGCCGCAAATCCCGGTCTCAAAATTCTGGATACCGCCTATGCGGAAGAAGAATACGCGTTCGCTGTTAACAAGGATAACGCTGCGCTGACCGAAGCGGCAAACAACGCTTTAAAAGAACTAATTGCCGACGGTACGGTAAAATCCATCATCGACAAGTGGATCAATAAATAAGTCTGATTCCTTTTTAACGCGGGGAGCCATCACTGACAGAGGGTTTTCTCTTTCATGTGATTGCTCCCTTTTCTTCATGAATTTCAAATCAAGGAAGTGAGGTGAGCGGCTTGGCTGAACTCTATCAATTATGGCGTGAACAACTCATGACCTCCGGCGCTGATCCGTTAGCCTGGTGGCAAAAATTCTACGTCTATTTTTATCAGGCCTTTTTGGAAGCCGACCGCTGGAAACAATATTTAAACGGCGTCGTCACGACCTTATATGTCACAGCGATGGCGCTCTTGATCGGCGTTATTATCGGCGTGATCGCGGCTGTTATCCGCACCGCGCACGATCAACAGCGACCAGGCACGCACAACCCGGTTTTAGGGGTTGTAAACGCTATTTTTAAGGTATATATTACCGTCATTCGCGGAACCCCTTTAATGGTTCAACTGCTGATCATGGGAATGGTCATTTTCTCCAGAAGCCGTAACTTTACACTGGTTGGCGCTTTAACGCTTGGGATCAATTCGGGCGCTTATCAGGCGGAAGTCATTCGCGGCGGTTTGATGGCGGTCGACGGCGGTCAAGCCGAAGCCGGGCGCAGTTTAGGGCTGAATTATATCGATACCATGCGTTTCATTATCATCCCGCAGGCCATGAAAGCCATTCTTCCCTCTTTAGGTAACGAGTTCATTATTTTGCTCAAAGATACCTCCCTGATCAGCGTGATCGGCGGCAAAGAACTCTTGTATGCGGCACGCGGTGTCGTCAGCCGTACCTATGAGGCGATGTATCCTTTCTTGGGAACAGCCGTTATTTATCTGATCTTGGTCATGCTCTTCTCTTGGCTGTTGGGGCGGTTTGAAAGGAGGATGAGACAAAGTGATCGACGTTAAAAACCTATCAAAATCCTTTGGCGACCATCTTGTACTCAACGACATCACCGAACATATCTATCCCGGAGAAAAAGTGGTGGTGATCGGTCCTTCCGGCAGTGGCAAGAGTACTTTCTTAAGATGTTTAAATTTACTGGAAACACCGACTTCGGGCACCATTACCTTTGACGGGACCGTTATTACGGATCCAAAACTAAAAGTCGATCCGATCCGCCGCCAAATGGGCATGGTATTCCAACATTTCAATCTATTCCCGAATATGACAATTCGTAAGAATATCACATTAGCGCCGGTACGCACCGGTTTGATGTCTCAGGAAGAAGCCGATGAGGTCGCCACTTCCCTGTTAAAACGCGTTGGACTTTTAGAAAAGGAAAACGGCTATCCCGCACAGATTTCGGGCGGTCAAAAACAACGGATCGCGATTGTTCGCGCTTTAGCGATGCGGCCGAAGGTAATGCTGTTTGACGAGCCGACCAGCGCGCTTGACCCTGAAATGGTTGGCGATGTCTTAAGCGTTATGCGGGAACTGGCGGAAGACGGCATGACCATGGTGGCTGTCTCTTATACACATNNAGGTCTTAAGCGTGATGCGGGAACTGGCGCAGGACGGCATGACCATGGTGGTCGTCACGCATGAAATGGGTTTCGCGCGCGAAGTTGGCACCCGTGTCCTCTTTATGGATGAAGGTGTCATTATGGAGCAAAACAAGCCGTGTGAACTGTTTGAAAACCCGCAGTGTGAACGACTGCAAAACTTTCTTGCAAAAGTACTGTAAACCAAAAACGCAAGTTTTCAGGATTGTAACTATGAAAGGTTACGATCCTGTTTTTTTATTGGCAAATACCGGGGCTTTTTCTTCCAACTTTCCACCATTGACCCACTCCTCTCGAGGATTTATAATAAAAACAAATCTTTTCGAGGTGATCAAAATGTTTAAATTCACAAAATCCGGTCTTTCTTTGATTTCAGCGTTGTTACTTTTGGCATTCCCCTCCGTTTCGGGTCAAAAGACAACGCCATCACAATCCTGTCAGGAAAACTGTCAACTCCCGTCGTCGTGTCAAACCGAAATTTGTGATGGATCTTGCGACACAGTATCGAAATCACAATCCACTTGCTCGTCCTCTTGTGAAAACTCTTGCGAAGAGACCTGCACACAACCAAATTCAGCGTGCAGCAATTCCGTAAATAAACCTAATTGCCAAAAATCTAACAGTACTTCCGGGGAAAAGAAAATTTCGGAGAGTACAACAACCGTTTGCGACGATTCAGAGACTATCGTATCTCAAACTCCGGAAACGGCGGAGGAAACAACGACCATTCCCTCTGAATCGGAATCGGTCTCGCAAAATGAAAATACCGATTGTTACGATTTAGAAGATTGCATGAACTCTCAAAACATATTCGAGTATTTTAAGTCGGTTTTCGCAAGAAATTATACAAAGCAAAACTGTCAAAATTCTTCTGTAAATGCAAACGGATCGTCTTCTTCAACACCTGCCNNTGCCGTAAGTCAACCGCAAAGCAATTCAGCCACATCAGAGGTTAACTCTTCCAGTCAGACAGCCGATAATGATTATTCTACGGAAATCTTAGAACTGGTCAATACAGAACGCAGGAAAGCAGGACTGAAGCCCCTTCGCTATTGCAGTGAGGCTCAAAAAGCCGCCGATCAGCGTGCAGAGGAAATTGTCAGATCTTTCTCTCACACACGTCCGGACGGGCGCAGTTGCTTCACTGTTTTCGACGATATGGGGATCAAAGGCTCCTACATGTGCGCGGAGAACATTGCCTATGGATATCCTTCCGCTAAGGCAGTCATGGACGGTTGGATGAATTCTTCAGGTCACCGTTCAAACATTTTAAGCACGAACGCAACAGCAATCGCCGTTGGGAAAGTCGGGACGTGTTGGGTACAAGTCTTCGCACACGATAATTAAGACGGGAAAAGGGGCTGTCGCAAAATAGTTTAATCAAAAAATATTGCACAAAAAACTCCTGAAATCAGCCGATATATAACTGAATTTCAGGAGTTTTTCTTTGATTTTTGGGGTCTGTTTTGTGCAATCTGCTATTTGGAAATCATTTTGCGACAGCCCTTTTTGCATGTAAGCGTATTCAGTTTGGATAAATCATTCGGTCTTCCGACCAGTCTGCAAGAACATTGATCATATCCGCCGCGATTTCTCTGGCACCGGGCAGATCGTGTTCGCGGTAGTTTCCACATTCCACTTCGCTGTTGCCGGGAATTTCACCGTCATAAACGGCGATCCACCGAAAGGATTCCCGGACAAGTTGTAGGGCGTCAGCATGAGAAACTGCATCTCGCAAGAGCAAATAGAAACCTGTGCGACAACCCATCGGACCGACATACAACACTTGGTCGGCGACTTCACTGTTGCGGGCATAGGTGGCAAAAAGATGTTCAAAGGTATGTAACGCACCGTTCGACAAGTAATCTCCGCCGTTCGGGATCTTCATACGAATATCGTAGGTCACCACGTCGCCGTCCAAACGGGAAAGATACATTCCCTTCCCGATTTTTCGGTGATTCACGGTAAAACTGGCAATCTTTTTCATCATGATGGAATTCCCGACTATGAATGGTGATAGAGTTTTTTGGTCTGATAAGTCGGCTCAAAAGTGATATTGACACCGAGTTTGCGGAAGACCTGCTCGTCCACACGGGAAAGAATAACGGTAGAATGGGCTTCTAAACCCTTTAAATTCTTTAATTGATCCAAGGCTTTCTTCGCGGTGTCATTGGTGGCGGCACCGATGGAAAGAGCGATCAAGACCTCGTCGGTGTGCAGACGCGGATTATGGTTTCCCAAAATCTCAGTCTTCATTTGCTGGATCGGTTCAATAATGGTCGGAGAAATTAAATTGATGTCATCCGGTATCCCTGCTAAAATCTTTAAACTGTTGAGAAGCATCGAAGATGACGCACCCAAAAGCGCCGAGGTCTTACCGGTCACGATCGTCCCGTCTGCCAGTTCAATGGCGGNNACGCCGCCGCAACGACCGGACGGTCCGCGATGCTACAACCCGCCTGTTTCATCAACAGTTCGATTTTGGCGGCATCGTTTTGTTCGCTTAATCCCTGACGGTAAGAAACCAATGCGCTGTAATAACGGCGAATGATCTCTTGTTTGGCGGCTTCACAGACAGCGTTATCATCAACAATGCCGAAACCCGCCATATTCACACCCATATCAGTCGGGCTCTTATAGGGCGATACACCAAGGATCTGCTCCAGCATGGCATTCAAAACCGGGAAGATTTCAATGTCACGGTTATAATTGATGGCGGTCTCGCCATAGGCTTCTAAATGGAAAGGATCAATCATATTGACATCGTTCAAATCGGCCGTTGCGGCCTCATAAGCGATATTGACAGGGTGTTTGAGCGGAATACTCCAAATCGGGAAAGTTTCAAATTTGGCATAGCCGGCTTTTACTCCGCGCTTATTCTCGTGATAAAGTTGGGAAAGACAAGTCGCCATTTTTCCGCTTCCGGGGCCGGGCGCGGTCACAACGACCAGACGGCGCTCGGTTTCGATATAATCGTTTTTACCGAAGCCCTCATCACTGACAATATGAGAAATTGCCGAAGGATAATCCTTGATCGGATAGTGGCGGTAAACCTTGACGCCGAGCGACTTCAGACGTTTTTCAAAAGATTCCGCAGACGGCTGACCGGTGTAACGGGTGATGACCACACTGCCGACATATAGCCCTATACCGCGAAAAGCATCGATCAGGCGAAGGGTATCCAGATCATACGTGATTCCGAGATCCCCTCGGCGCTTGTTCTTTTCAATATCATCGGCATTGATGACCACAACGATTTCCGCGTCATCTTTCAGATTCAGAAGCATTTTCACCTTTGAATCCGGCGCAAAACCGGGCAAGACGCGCGAAGCGTGATAATCATCAAACAGTTTTCCCCCGAATTCCATATACAATTTTCCGCCGAACATCGCAATTCTGTCACGAATGTTTTGCGATTGCAACGCGATGTATTTAGCGTTGTCAAACCCGATCTTTCTCATTGGTTTTTCTTCCCTCTTTCGAATCAAACACAAGATATTGTTATTATACAATATTCGACATCATTCTGCAAGCGGTTTATGAGTACAAACGCAAAATTTTTTCGGCTCGGGTTTTGATGCGCCCGATCAGTTCATCGGGAGCGTCCACGCGGATCTGATTGCCGTAGTTGATGATCCAGGTCACCAAGGCTTCGCTTAAAGCGGCTTTCATGCTAAAGGAAAACGTGTGATCGGTAACGTTTTTGATGAAAATATTTTTCGAAAAGCGATCGACCACCTGTTCTAAAATGGCTTTATCACAGGTGAGACGGACTTCGCCGATCTCACCGCCGTGCATACCGAATAGTTTATCCGTATAGTCGGAAACATCAAAATAAGCCGTGTAAGGCGATACTTCGGAAAACGGACGCACAGCCTGCGGAAGAACGGTAACGCCACTGATACGGTCTACCCGTAAATGGAGAAGATTATCGTATTTTTCATAGTTACCGATCACATAATAATGATCGCCCTGCCAGGTCAGCGCATAGGGGCTGATCGTCATGGCTTTATCGACTTTTTGTATGGTTCGATCGTCTGAAAGGCGTCGAACGGTATAAGTGAACGATATTTTTTTATGTTCGGTAATAGCGTGATGGATTTGATCGATATTATAATAGATCTCTTCGTTTTCACATTTGCCGATGCTGGAAAAATAGACCTGTGCGAAAGGTTTTTGATGACCGGACGAACCGAGAAGACTCTGCAGTTTTTTTATAAGGACCGCCGATTTTTGCGGGGTGATAAATCTTGCTGTTTTCACGGCGTCGGTCAGTAAAAAGATCTCAGGATCTTCAAACTCCCGAACGCCGAGAAAAAAACCGCGCGGAGAAGAAGACCGGATAATATCATACCCGAATTCTTCCAAAACTGAAAGATCGTGATAAACCGATTTTCTTTCTGCGGGTAAGCCGACAGCCTCTAAACGTTCGCAAAGATCCGCGGCGGTCAAGGGATGGTCTTCACCGCTTTCTTCCCGCAAAAACTTTAGAATATATAAGAGTTTCAGTTTTTGTCCGTATCGGTTAGCCATTTTAAGACCCTCTCTTCCCATTCTTCCCGCGTTAGTAAGACCTGTAAAGCGTCGACCGTTGCGGAGGTGGAAAGCGATGTCGGCAACCCCAAATACGCCAACAACTTTTTCCGCTTTTCCGCGCTGTTTTTCCTGCCGAAAAGTCCGCAAGCATAGAGATCCTGCCGGGTGATGTTTGAAAACGGCGGCTGCTCAGAAACGGTAACGCCGCTCTTTTCAAGTGCCTGACACAATATTTCCCGGGAAAAGCCCTCAACGCCCAAATATCCCTCTTTTGAGGGCTTTTTCTTCCGTCGTTCCACGCCTTCAAGACATGGAACATAAACCGGGATAATCGGTACATCTCCGACAATTTTTTTAATATAGGCGCGAATCATGCCGCCCGCCTGATCGCTGTCTGTCATAACGATCACACCGTTTTTTTGAGCAAGCGCCCGGATCAGCGCGCGTTTTTCGGGATCTTTAAAAATCCGGAACCCATTTGTCGGGATGATCGGTGCGTCGATCACATTTTCCAAAGCGATCTTATCGTATTTTCCTTCGACAATGACCGGGCGATCCAGTTTCCATTTCATCACCGGTTCACCAACACGGTCAGGCGAATGATCATTTGTTCTAAGATCACACGTTCATAAGCGCCGACGGATTTGAGTTGCTCGTCTGTTTTACGCAGGATATCAAAACTGCGGCAAAGACCTTGAAAATCGATCTTTGAAAGATTTTGAGCCGCCCTTTCCAAAACAAATTCCCGACCTTTATAGCCAAATTCCTTTGCAATCTCCGGAATGGATTTTTTAGACCTTTTCCCGGCATAAATCCGAAACAGGTCAACGTACACGCCGGAAACCGTATAAAAGATGACCATCGGTTCAACGCGCATAAAAAACAAGTCATCAAGTATGTGCAGTGCGGCATCGGGACGGCGGGCAAATATCATTTTAGAAAGATTATAAACCGATGCTTCAACCGTTTTGATACAGACGCGTTCAACGGTATCTTTTCCGATGACCTCACCGGGTCGATAGGCGCACAACTTGTCCAGTTCGTTGATGAGGGTGTGAATATCCTCTCCGGCAAGTTCTACTAAGTATTTCGCGGCAGTCGGTTCAAACTTACAGCCACGCTTTGCCGCACCGTCAACCAGCATTTTCACAAGTTCCTGAGGTCGTCGATGATCGCACTGTGCCGCTACGCCGCCGCACTTTTCGATGAGCGTAACGATCTTTTTCAATTTCGCGCTCTTCCTGGCGTCGATCTCTAACCTGTTAAACCAAATGACGAAGAGTGCCGTATCGATCGCTTCACTGCATAAACTGTAAAGTTTCTCGAGATCGGATTTGGCGCAATGCTCAAAATCATAATCACAGAGGATCACGCATTTTTTCTCCGCCATCATGGGAAATTGCGACAGCGCGTCATAAACATCCTGTAAATCACATTCTGCCCCGAACGAGGCAAAATTAAAAGGATCGTCCGGGTCGGTAACCGTGCGAACGATTTTGTCAACATACCGTTTTTTTAAGTATCCGTCATCCCCGAAAATCAGCGTAATAGGCGCGATTTTTCCCGCTGACAGTTGCTTTTTGAACGCGTCTTCCGTTAAAATCGCCATGCCTGCCTCCTATTTGGTATGAACGTCAATTTGCTGGTACGGTACCGAAACGCCTTGTGATTCCAGCACTTCCAAAACCGTATGCAGACAGGAACGGCGGATCCGGTATTTGTAC
>LXOW01106627.1_pt2 | contig 37059 bp, 36 predicted proteins | sample 1368591 | NCBI WGS metagenome assembly LXOW01 (sample SAMN04884650, study PRJNA319009) | bovine gut metagenome | isolation source: Cow rumen | host: Bos taurus | place: Italy: Legnaro (PD) | collected 2014-07-09
GATAAAAAGAAGCCTATATAGATTTACAATAAGAGCATTACAAGACTGTTTAATATTCTGTAAATTGGAATTCTAGAATCTGTCAACTTTCTTTTAATTGATATTATCCGTGCAGATTCGCTTGAAACCGTTGTACTGATGGAACTGAAACGTCTGACCAACTTTTTGAAAGATGACGAAGATTCCTTTGCCGATCTGCTGGAATCCAAGACGAACAGCGATATTGCCGCACAGCAGAAAGCCACGCAGGAAGCGCTTCAAAAAGCCATTGTACGCAGTAAAGATGTAGACTGGCTCTATGAAGGACTGTATGAGAATATGGTAAACGGCAAGGTCACGGAACAGTGGTATATGCACATGTCCCAGAAGTACGAGATCGAGCGCGGCGAATGGGGCACAGGGGGACGGTTCTATTGTGTTGACAAGGGAAAGGAAATATGATAAAATTACTTCGGGTGATGGAAATGCCGCGACGAGCACGCCGAAAAAGTGAAAGCAGAATATATCACGTTATGATTCGCGGAATCAACAGACAAACGATTTTTGAAGAGGACGCAGATAAACTCAAGTTTTTGCAAACCTTGAAAATATACAAAGAAACATGCGGCTATAAAGTGTATGCCTATTGCCTTATGTCAAATCATGTCCATTTGCTCATTCAGGTTGAAAAAGAAGATTTAGCTTTGATAATGAAGCGCATTGCGGGAAGTTATGTGTATTGGTATAACTGGAAATACAAAAGAACGGGGCATCTGTTTCAGGATCGTTATAGAAGCGAGCCGGTCGAGGATGACACCTACTTTTTGACAGTAATCCGATACATACATCAAAATCCTGTAAAAAGCGGGTTGTGTAAGCGAGTTTGTGATTACAAATACAGCAGTTATAACGAGTATTTGCATAAAGCCGATTTGACCGACACAGCGTTTTGCCTTGCAATGATCGATAAAGAACAATTTGTTGAATGGAACAACGAAAGCAACGAAGACACTTGTTTGGACATGGAAGAAAAGCACCTCAGATTAACCGACGAAGAAGCGAGGAAGATCATTAAAGCAGTCAGCCGGTGCAGCACAGCAGCAGAGATTCAATATTTGCCTGTAACCAAAAGGGATAAGTATTTGATAGCTTTGCGAAAAAAAGGTCTATCTATCAGGCAAATCAGTCGATTGACGGGGGTTGCTTTTAATGTGGTTAGAAAATTTTAAGCACACAACAGAACCGTCCCCTTGTATTCAAATCTCTTAAGCTTTGCCCATTGATTTTTTAGTCATTTCTATCATAACAAATTAATAAAACTTTTCAATTATTGCAGCAGTATGGTGGTGACTCCATATATGGTATTTATTGTTGCAATATATGACGAAATATGGTATAATACGATAAAAACCGCAAGGAGAATTGAAAATGACTATATTAGATAGGCAAAGAGATATATTATCATTGATTGATAAAATTGACATCACACCCTCTATGTATTTAAACGCATCAGAAAAATATAATCAGTTGGCACAGTATTTGTTGGATAATGGTATTAAGGCAGAAGTATATCCTCAGGGTTCTTTTGCTTTAGGCACGGTTGTTAGACCTATTACAAGAGCAAATAACACCTCATATGATTTAGACTTTATTTGTCAAGTCCATGATTTAAAAAACAAATTATCGCCCATTGAACTTCGAGATAAAGTTCTTACTATATTACAAGATAGCAAATTGTATGATAAGAGATTGGAGATCAATGACGAGTGTTTTACAATAAAGTACGCGGACATTGACAAACTGAATTTTTCGATAGATATTGTGCCTGCTGTTGCTGAATCTGCAGAAAAAATAGCTCAGTTGGTTTCTAAAAGCCTACGTCATGATTTGGTAGAATCGGCAATAGCGATACCACAAAAGAATAACAACAATTATTGTTGGATTACAAACAATCCTCTAGGCTATCGAGTTTGGTTTGAAGAAATAAACAATAGGTTTAACGAGTCAAGTAGAATCGAATATAGACAGAAATTATTTGAAAACAACAGGACAAAATTTAGTACCATTCAAGAAATCCCAAAAGAATTAGAACGTTCATCATTACAGCGAGTAATTCAAATATTAAAACTACACCGTGANNAATAAATACTGTTGTTGCAAAAATTGCTACTACGGCTATTTCAGACATTAGTGTTTTTGATTTGTTAAAATATGTGTTAGAAGAATTAGAAATCTATTCTAATCAACAACATTTGGACGAAATAGTGTTTGCTGCAAAATATAATTCTCGTAGTTTAATTCATAAAAAGAATTCATCGTGGACAATAATAAACCCAGCTAATCCCGAAGACAATCTAGCTGATCAGTGGACGGACACAACTGCAAAAACATTTTTTCTCTGGGTTAATGCGGCAAAAAATGACTTGGTGAATTCTATGAATTTACCAGATGATAGATTTCGTTCAACATTGGAAAATGCTTTTGGAAAAAGGTTTGTAAATGATAATTTAGGTCTTAAATATCAGGGAACAACTGTAGCAAAACCGATAACTCCCACATCAGTGGCAAAGCCATGGAAAAAGTGATTATTAAATCAATTGATGAAATAAAAAAACAATTACCAGATTTTCAAAAAGTTTATCCTAATATTAAAATCGACATTGAATCTTTAACCGAATTGCGTTTNNATAGTAATTCCGATTTCGTCTCTTAAACTGCCATATGTTATTGATGTTGATAGACAGATTTGTCCCTCGTATCCACATTATTATTCTGATGGAAGACTTTGCTTAGAAACAGATGTTATAATTTTGGCTGATTATGTTTTAGGGTTTGATCTGTTAAAATGGATGGATAAGTATGTCGAATCATACTATTTTACTTACGAATACTATATGAGATACGGCGAGTTTCCATATGGTGAAAGGAAACATGGTTTAGATGGCATAATCGAATCATATGTAGAATTATTAGGTGCTAGAAACGCACAGGAATGCTTTTTAATAATGCAATACATTCTAAACAATAAATATCGAGGGCATAATTACTGTCCCTGTAAAAGCGGCAAAAAGTTACGTAATTGTCATGGTAATAGAATCTTGGCATTTTATAAGTATGAAAACTTAAATGATATTTTAAAAAAAGATTGCAATCAAATAATGGAGGCAATTTTAAGGTATGAGCGAAATACAAAAACGGCAAAATGAAAGTGATTCTCTTGACGTGCAATATGTAGCAAGATTTTGCTTTAACAGGGCAGAAAAGCAAAATCGTTTTATTTGGTATTTATGTTTTTTATCACTGTTGTTCGTTTTAATTCCTAATAGTGTATCAAGCGTTTTTACATATGGTATGCCTTTAATTGCGGATATTGTTGCTTTTGTTATTGTTTGCTTATTCAATAGGAATATATCCTCTGCTTCTAAATTGCGAGAAGCTTTTGATAACTATGTTTTTGGGTTCACAGAAAAACTTTTTGTTGATTCCGCTTTGCAGGAACGCATAATAAAGGTGATAGAAAAAAATACGATTGATGCAACTGTTCAAAAAAGAAATACAGGAAATGATAATCCACCTGGTGTAAAAAACTGGTATAATACAAATTCCAACACATCTGGGTTAGATGCTATTTTTATTTGTCAAAAAGAGAATCAGTTTTGGGAGAAAAAACTTTTACCGTGGCGATTGAGTCTCAATATGATTTTTATTATTTTGTGTTCCACATTCTTTGCTATATTGATAATTAATGGTTGTTTATCTATTTGGCGGATCCTTTTGTCCTCATCACTTATTTTACGTGCCTGTGAACGCATCTACGAAAATTATAAATACCAATACATAGGAAATAAAATTGACGGAATTGTTGAAACGCTTGAAACAGGAAAAACGGTGGATAATATTAAGGTTTTGCAATCGGTAATTAATGATAAAAGAAGGACAAGAATTGTTGGAAATAATCATATTTATAGAGTGCTTGCTATTAGATTTTCGAACTTATACAACAGAATAATTGCTAAACTGTAATAATAGACAAAAAAAGGCGAGGAGTTTTGCTCCTCGCCTTTTCTTTACTGATACACAAACTCTTTAAGTACAAATTCTTCTACTCGGTTGCGGATGTTATTCATCCGGCGGAGCCACTCCATTTGGTCGGTGGCTTTGAGTTGTTCAATAACATTTTCGGCTTCTGCGATTTGTTTTACAAGTCTGTCAAATGTTCCTTCGACATCTCTGTCAAAGTCGTGTAAATACGCTTGCAGGGTGCATTTCATCCGCATTGCATTTATGACTGTTCTCTTGTTGTTATNNAGCGGTAATCTCGTCTTAGGAGCAACAGCTCCTGACAAGCCGCCTATCTACGCTCTCCTTAAAATCGTGCCGCCGGCACGATTTTACCTTCGCTCGGAACGACTTCGCGTTCCTCGCTCGGCACAGTCGCCTTCAAGCCCCGTCACTAGCACTGGTTTGAATAATTGATAATAACGGGGAGTATCGGTAGGATACTCCCCGTTATTATCAATGGTGCGAGTGACGGGACTTGAACCCGTACGTCATGGACACACGCCCCTCAAACGTGCCTGTCTGCCTATTCCAGCACACTCGCATAGAAGAATTTTGCTTGATTATTATAACAAACACCGACGGCGATGTCAATAATGAAATTGAAAATTATGATGTTTTTTCAAAATTCACGGTGCTTTTTTGCAAAAGGAAAGAGATAAAATTTTCCTTTACTTTCGGTGGGAAATCGTGTAAAATAAAAAATTGTAAAGTGACTTGCGGAGGTGCGGAATATGGCAAGAAGAATGGCCGATGAAATTTTGGAAACAGAGCGTAAGGCGCAGCAAAGGATTGCCGACGCGGAACAACAAGCCGCCGACTGTCAGGATGAGGCGCGGCGTCGTGCAGGAACGAAAGCCGGGCAGATTTTGGCTCATGCGCAAGAAACGGCAAAAGCGATCATCGACCGGGCCGTCGAAGAAGCCGAGCAAGAGCGGCAGCAGGCGCTTGCGCAGGCCCGAGAGCATCGGAAAGAACTGGAGCAACAGGCGCAGGAAAATCAGGCAAATGCTGTTAAAGCGGTGATGGACTTGTTGGCTTCCGAACCGTCTTAAATGGATCGCGGAAACCTTTTCCGTCATGAAACAAGTGTGGTGAATAAAGTTGGCAAAACTGAACAGTAAACTCGTCAGCCTTTACGCGCCGGCGCAGCAACGCAAGCGAATCATCAAAACCATTCAGGAAATGGCTGTCATGGATCTGGATACGGTAGCGGAGGAAGAAGAAACCGCCGTTTTGCCGGAAGGCTATTCGTTGACGGACACTTCCTCGAAAACGCAGGCGTATTTGCGGAGTGTGGAACTTTCGGAAAAAGCACTGGGGATCCTGCAAGCGCGGTTTCCTGAAAAGAAGGGCTTCACAGGGCTGTTTTCGGGTCCCCGGAACGTCACGCAGGAAGAATTCTATCTGGGAAAAGACGCCGTTAAAAGCGCGCTGGCTCTCGTCAACGATGTGGTGGAAAAAGATCACGATATCGCCGAGCAAAAAGCGGAGATCGTCAGGCTTAACACCGGGCGGGAGCAACTTTTGCCGTGGGCGTCGCTGGATGTGCCGTTATCGTTCTCGGGGACAGCGAAAACCAAAGCGTTTATCGGAACGGTGGCAGGCGTTTATACGCTGGACGGGTTATATGAAAAGTTGGCGCAGGCCGATCCTGATCTGACCGCTTATGCGGAGATCGTCGGTTCCGGGCGGGACAGCACCTATGTCTTTCTCTGCTGTCCGAAGGAACAGACCGGGCGGGCGGAAACCGTCTTGCGGACGATGGCGTTTGCCCGTCCCGCGACCATGACGTCCAAACTGCCAAAAGAAAAAATCGCTTCGAAAGAAGAGCGGATCAGGGCTTGCCGAAAAGCCGTGGAAGAGGATCTTTCCGCGCTGAAAGAGTTGGCGCAAAAACGGCGGGAGATCGAAGCGTTATCCGACTATTGCCGGATGCGCGCCGAAGGGTTCCGCGCTATCGGAGAGACCGCATCGACCGAACACACGGTTTTGATCCGCGGATATGTGGCGGAGCGGGATCTGCCGGCTTTACGGCGAAAACTGGAGCAGAATTTCACCGTTGTCATGGAAGCAGAGGACGCCGACGAGCGTATCGCACCGGTCAAACTCAAAAACCGGCCGTTCAGTTCCCCTGCGGAAACGCTGGTGGCAATGTATTCTCTCCCCGGTGCGCAGGATATTGATCCCACACCGCTGACCGGATTTTTCTATTATCTGTTTTTCGGCATGATGTTTTCGGACGCGGGCTACGGTTTGATCATGATTTTGGCGACGACCTTTGTGCTGAAACGGTGCAATCCTTCGCCGTCCATGAGGCAAAGCATGCGGCTCTTCCGTTTTTGCGGGATCTCGACATTTTTGTGGGGACTTATATACGGCAGTTTCTTCGGGGACAGTATCGCCGTTTTCAGCGAAACCTTTTTCGGGCACAGGGTCGCCCTTCCGGCGCTCATTGATCCCATGAACGGGGACGCGGTGCTGCTGTTGGTGCTCAGTCTGTTTTTGGGACTGGCGGAAATCATTGCCGGGCTTTGCGCGAAGTTTGTGACGGCGCTGCGAAGCGGAGATAAAGCCGGAGCGTTTTTTGACGCGGGACTTTGGATCACTCTGCTTACGGGACTGGCGCTCATGGCGGCGGGTATGGCGCTGTTTGCACCGCTGAAAACCGTAGGGATCGGGATCGCGGTCGCCTCGGCGGTCGGTTTGATCCTCACCCAGGGACGCGACAAAAAGAATCCGGTTATGCGGTTGTTTTCCGGAATTGCGTCGTTATATGATATCACCGGGTATATCAGCGATTTGCTTTCGTTTTCCCGGTTGATGGCGCTGGGGTTGACCACATCGGCGATGAGCGCGGTGTTCAATATGCTGGCGGGCATGGGCGGTCGGAGCGTTGTGGGCGTGATCATGGCGCTGTTGATCTTCCCGGTCGGTCACGCGATCAATTTCGGATTGAATGTGTTGGGAGCGTATGTTCACACACTTCGATTACAATATGTGGAGTTGTTCTCTAAATTTTACGAGGGCGGCGGCAAACCATTCAAAACCTTTTCGCTGAAATCCAAATATGTGGGTTTGAGCGACGAAACATTAAAGGAGGAAAAATAAGATGACATTCGGTATGGTGATGGCGCTGTTCGGCGCCGCGGTGGCAACGATTTTTGCGGGGATCGGTTCGGCGAAAGGCGTCGGTATGGCGTGCGAAGTCGGCATGGGTGTTTTGGCGGAGGATCCTTCCAAATTCGGAAAAATGCTGGTGTTGGAACTTTTGCCGGGCACGCAGGGTCTTTACGGCTTTATCGTTTCCTTTTTGGTTCTGACCAAAGTGGGCATTTTCGGCGGTTTACAGGAAATTGCGACCTTCAATGGTTGGATGATCTTCGCCGCGTGTTTGCCCATCGCGGTGGGCGGATTGATGTCCGGAATCGCGCAGGGAAAAGCCGCTGTTGCGGGTATCTCCCTTTTTGCAAAGGATGAAACCGCTTTCCCGAAGGCGCTGGTTTCCATCACACTGGTTGAAATTTACGCCTTGTTGGCGTTTTTGGTTTCTTTGTTGACGGTCATTTCGCTGTAAGGGGAATCCGTATGACTGCAAGTGAAAAAATTCTTTCCGGCATTTTGGAAGAGGCTGACCGGCAAGCCGGCGAGATCCTGCAAGAAGCCGAAGAAAAAGCCGAGGCGCTGGTAGCGGAAGAAACCGCCAAGGCACAAAAAGAAGCCGAGCAGATTCTTGCGCAGGCGCAAAAGAAAGCGGCGCAGATCACTACCACGGGGCATTCCGCCGCGGAACTGTTGAAACGGGACGCGGCGCTTGCCTGCAAGCGTGAACAAATCGAGCAGACCCTCCGGAGTGCGGTGCAGGCGCTCAATGCGCTGGAGGACGGCGCGTATTTTGACCTGATCGTCCGTTTGGTGGAGAAAAACCGCCTTTCAGGGGCGGGAGAAATTGCCTTGTCGGCGCGGGATCTTGCGCGAAATTGCGGCGATTTCGAAAAAACCATGGGCGGTTTGGGACTGACGCTTTGTGCGACCCCGGCCGAGATCGACGGCGGCTTTTTTCTCAAGTACGGTGATGTTTTCATCAACGGGGAGTGGAGTGCCCTCCTGCACGAAAAGCGTGAACTGCTGGTGGACGCCGTTCACCGGGCGTTGTTTGCGTGACCTTGCCGATAAGAGAAACCGCATGAAGAGGGTGAACGTATGCCGGTAAAATCCTATGGATTTACTGTCGGAAATTTAAGGGCGATTGAAAACCGTCTGTTGAAAAAGAACGATTTGGTGCAGATGGCTTCCGCGCCGGAACTTGATGCGCTTTATCTGCTTATGAAAGAAAAGGGAATCGGGGAAAACGCGACGGATATTCCCGCGCTTTTAAAGGAAGATACCGAAAAACTGTGGCGGTATATCACGGAAAACGCGCCGGATCTGTCGGTTTTCAAACCGTTCTTATATGAAAATGATTTTCATAACTATAAAGCCGTTTTAAAGGCCGTGGTACGCGGCGTCGATTACCGGGATCTGTTGATCCTTCCGGCGCTGACGAAACCTGAAGATTTGGCGTTCGCGGTCAAAGAAAAACGGTTTGACCGTCTGCCGGAGGAAATGCGTATTCCGGCGGCCGGGGCCTATGAGGCTTTGGTGCGGGAAGGCGACGCGCAGACGGCGGATTGTCTCTTGGACGCGGGATGTATGACCGCGCAGGTTGAGACCGCCCGAAAAGGAAAAAACGCCGTGGTGACCAAACTCATCGAAACGGCGGTGTTTTACAACAATATCAAAGCGGCGCTGCGTGCGGCCAAAGCGAAGAAGTCGGCCGCGTTTTTGGAAATGGCACTGACCGAAACCGGTGTGATTTCCAAAAAAGCGATGATCGGCGCCGCCCTCGCCGGTGAAGAAGCGGTTTTGGAACTGCTTGCCAAAGCCTCGCCGATGGGCGGTGCGCAGGCGGCGGAGGCGTACGCTTCATCTTCGAGCGCCTTTGAAAAGTTTGCCGATGACCGGCAAATGGCGGTAGCGAAGACCTGCAAAATGATCACGCTCGGTCCGGAACCGCTGGTCGGTTACCTGTTTGCCAGGCGGACGGAATTGAAAAACTTATCGATTATCTATTCCGGCGTGAAAACCGGGCAGCCGCCCGAAAAGACCATGGAAAGGCTGCGTGAATTGTATGGTTAAAATCGCCGTTATGGGAGACCGCGAAAGCGTAAAAGGCTTTGCCGCGGTGGGATTGGATATTTACCCTTGCGAGGCGGGGGAAGACGCCGAGGAACTCCTGCAAACCGTTGTGGGAGCGGGTTATGGCGTGATTTATATCACCGAAAGGATCGCGGCGGTTCTGCAAAAACCGATCGCAAAACTCAATCGTCAATTAACCCCGTCGGTAGTGCCTTTTCCCGGTGTTTCGGGCAATACCGGCGCGGGAGTGGCGGCACTCAAAGAAGCGGTGGAAAAAGCGGTCGGATCGGATATTATCTTTAACAAATGATTCGGGAAACGATCGGGAATGTCCCGGTTGCTTCCATCAGCGTGAAGGCAGGAAAAACTCCTGTTTTGCAAGATACAAGGAGGAATCAGAATGACAGAAGGAACCATCACCAAGGTCGCAGGACCTTTGGTCATCGCCAAGGGCATGCGCGACGCGAATATGTTCGACGTCGTGCGCGTCAGCGAGCAGCATTTGATCGGGGAGATCATTGAAATGCACGGCGATCAGGCTTCCGTTCAGGTTTATGAGGAAACCGCGGGCTTAGGTCCGGGAGAAAAGGTCGTTTCGACCGGGAGACCGCTCAGTGTGGAACTGGGGCCGGGTTTGATCGGTTCTATTTTTGACGGGATCCAGCGTCCGTTGGCGGAGATCATGCGGGTCAGCGGCACCAATTTGCAACGCGGGGTCGAAGTGCCTTCGTTGCCGCGGGATCGCAAGTGGCATTTTACCCCCACTAAAAAAGCGGGGGACGCGGTGACCGGCGGGGACGAGATCGGTTTTGTGNNGTGCAGGAAACCGCCATTGTGCGGCACAAAATCATGGTTCCGCCGAACTTGTCGGGAACGCTGACGGCGGTGTATGAAGGCGATTTCACGGTCGAAGAGACCGTTTATCAACTGGATACCGGCAAGGGTGTTCAGGAGTTGAGCATGATGCACGCCTGGCCCGTACGGGTGGGAAGGCCGTATGCCCGCAAACTGTCACCCGATATTCCGCTCGTCACCGGACAGCGGGTGATCGATACGCTGTTTCCCATCGCCAAAGGCGGTGTGGCGGCGGTTCCCGGTCCTTTCGGTTCGGGTAAGACCGTCGTGCAGCACCAGTTGGCAAAATGGGCGGCGGCGGATATCATCGTTTACATCGGTTGCGGCGAACGCGGCAACGAAATGACCGATGTGTTGAATGAATTCCCGGAATTGAAAGATCCGCGTACCGGCAATTCTTTGATGGAACGCACCGTGCTGATCGCCAACACTTCCGATATGCCGGTGGCGGCGCGGGAAGCCTCTATTTATACCGGTATCACGATCGCCGAATACTTCCGGGATATGGGGTATACCGTCGCGCTGATGGCGGATTCCACCTCCCGATGGGCGGAAGCGTTGCGGGAAATGTCGGGGCGCTTGGAAGAAATGCCCGGTGAAGAAGGGTATCCCGCTTATCTCGGTTCGCGTTTGGCGCAGTTTTATGAACGCGCCGGCCGCGTGATCGTGAAAGGCAGTGAGGAAACCGAAGGCGCGCTTTCGGTCATTGGGGCGGTATCGCCTCCCGGCGGAGATATTTCCGAACCGGTTTCTCAAGCGACTTTGCGGATCGTCAAAGTTTTCTGGGGATTGGATTCGGCGTTGGCATACAAACGGCATTTCCCCGCGATCAACTGGCTGACCAGTTATTCGCTGTATGCCGATTCTCTTGCCGATTGGTTTAACGAGACGGTCAACAATCGTTGGTCCGCACTGCGCGGCAGATTGATGGCGCTTTTACAGGAAGAAGCGGAACTTGAAGAAATCGTCAAACTGGTGGGTATGGATGCCCTTTCCGCGCCTGATCGTTTAAAACTCGAAGCGGCGCGCTCGATCCGGGAAGACTATTTACATCAAAACGCTTTTGATGAGACCGATACCTATACGTCCTTGGAAAAACAGTTTACGCTGATGACCCTGATTTTGGCGTTTTACGATCAGTCACTGAAGGCGCTGGATCGCGGCGCTTCGATTGAAACCATCGTCGCCATGCCTTCCAGAGAGCGGATCGGTCGGTTCAAATACGCACCGGAAGACAAGCGGGAAGAGGAGTCGGCCGCCATTTTAGCGGAACTTGCCGCCGATTTGGAACAAGCGGTCAAGACCGGCGAGGAATAAGGAGAGAAGACGTATGCCGAAAGAATATCAAACCATTCGCGAAGTCGCGGGACCGCTGATGATGGTCAGCGATGTGGAGAATGTGAAGTACGACGAATTGGGCGAAATCGAACTCCCGAACGGAGAAACTCGCCGCTGTAAGGTCTTGGAGATCAACGGAACCAACGCGTTGGTGCAGTTGTTTGAAAACGCCGCGGGCATCAATTTAGCGGAATCCAAAGTGCGCTTTTTAGGGCGCGGCATGGAACTGCCGGTGTCGCCGGATATGCTTTCCCGCGTGTTTGACGGCCTCGGCCGCCCGATCGACGGCGGACCGGAACTGATCCCCGAAAAACGGATGGACATCAACGGCCGTCCCATGAATCCCGCCGCGCGGAATTATCCGCAGGAGTTTATTCAAACCGGTATTTCCGCGATCGACGGATTAAACACCCTGGTGCGCGGACAGAAACTCCCGATTTTTTCGGCTTCGGGTCTGCCGCACGCCAACCTCGCCGCGCAAATTGCCCGGCAGGCGACGGTTTTAGGGGATAACGAGCAATTTGCCGTGGTGTTTGCCGCGATGGGGATCACCTTTGAGGAATCCAATTATTTCATTGATTCTTTCCGTGAAACCGGGGCGCTGGATCGTACGGTCATGTTTGTGAATTTGGCGAACGACCCGGCGATCGAGCGGATCGCCACGCCGAAAATGGCGTTGACCGCCGCGGAATATCTGGCGTTCGATTTAGGCATGCAGGTGTTGGTTATCATGACCGACATCACCAACTATGCCGACGCATTGCGTGAAGTTTCCGCCGCCCGGAAAGAAGTTCCCGGCCGTCGAGGATACCCGGGATACATGTATACCGATTTGGCAACGCTGTATGAACGCGCCGGACGGCTGAAAGGCACGGACGGCTCCATCACCCTGATCCCGATCCTGACCATGCCGGAGGATGACAAGACCCATCCGATCCCCGATTTGACCGGATACATCACTGAGGGGCAGATCATTCTAAGCCGTGAACTCTACCGCAAAGGCGTTACGCCGCCGATCGACGTGCTTCCCTCCCTTTCCCGCTTGAAGGATAAGGGCATCGGGGAAGGCAAAACCCGCAAAGATCACGCCGCCACCATGAACCAACTGTTCGCCGCTTATTCCCGCGGAAAAGACGCCAAGGAACTGATGGTGATTTTGGGTGAAGCCGCGCTTACCGATATCGACAAAAAATATGCCGAGTTTGCCGACCGTTTTGAAACCGAATATGTGTCGCAGGGCTATCAGGCCAATCGCGGGATCGAGGAAACCTTGAATATCGGGTGGAAACTGTTGTCCATCCTGCCGCGCAGCGAACTTAAACGGATCAACGACGAACTCTTGGATCGTTATTACGGAAAGTTTTAAGGAGAGGGTCTTGTGGCTGTATTGAACGTCAACCCCACCCGCATGGAACTCACGCGCTTAAAAAAACAACTGACGACCGCCGCGCGCGGGCACAAGTTGTTAAAGGATAAACGCGACGAACTCATGCGTCAATTTTTGGATATGGTGAGGGAAACCAAGGCGTTACGGGAAGAACTCGAGCAAAAGATCAGCGAAGCGCACAACCATTTTTTACTGGCGTCGAGCGTCATGTCCAAAGAAACGCTGGATACCGCTCTGTTGGCGCCGAAACAGGAAGTTTCGCTGGAAATCGGCACCCGTAATGTCATGAGTGTCGAGATCCCGGTGTATCAGATGAAAACCCGAACCGGCGAACGGTCCGATATTTTTTCCTACGGATTCGCTTCTACCAGTTTCGAGTTGGACGACGCGGTGGAAGGGTTGTCCGATCTGTTGCCCGCCATGCTCGAACTGGCACAAAAGGAAAAATCGGTCAAACTGATGGCGGATGAAATCGAAAAGACCCGCCGTCGGGTCAACGCGCTGGAACATGTTTTGATCCCGCGCTATCAGGATACCATTCATTTTATTTCCATGAAACTGGAAGAAAGTGAACGTTCCTCCCGCGCTCGCCTGATGAAGGTCAAAGATATGATGATCGAGCAACAGATCCTCTATAAACAGACCCATCCCGACGCGGTATAATGTATTTGCAGCAGCGGTCGAAAAGGCGTTTCGGCCGCCGCTTTTTTGTCGGAAAAGGCGTTTTGCCAGGGAGGTTTCTCTTGACTTTACGCAGTCAAAACGGTATAATACAAGTGAAATTCAGTTTTTAGAAAAGAGGCATGACCATGGGATTGATCAAGGCTGGCATCGGAGCCCTCGGCGGAACGCTGGCGGATCAATGGAAAGAGTTTTTCTATTGTGACGCGCTTCCGGCACAGGTTCTGGTGACCAAAGGGAAAAAACGCGTAGGCGGGCGTTCCTCCAATACCAAGGGAAACGAGAACATCATTACCAACGGCAGCGGTATCGCTGTGGCGGACGGACAATGTATGATCATCGTGGAGCAGGGTAAGGTGGTTGAAGTCTGCGCCGAACCCGGTGAATTCACCTACGATACTTCTACCGAACCGAGCCTGTTTACCGGTCCGCTCGGCCAATCCATTTTAGATACCTTTAAAACCATCGGCAAACGCTTTACATACGGCGGCGATACCGGCAAAGATCAGCGGGTGTATTATTTCAACACCAAGGAACTGATCGATAATAAATTCGGCACGCCGAACCCGATTCCCTTCCGCGTGGTGGACAGCAAGATCGGACTGGATGTCGATGTTTCTCTGCGCGCTTCGGGTGTATATTCTTATAAGATCGCCAATCCGCTTTTGTTTTACGCGAATGTCTGCGGCAATGTGACCGAGGAATATACACGCGACGAACTGGACGGTCAACTCAAAACCGAGTTTATCAGCGCGTTACAGCCGGCGTTCGGCAAACTTTCAGACTTGGAACTTCGTCCCAACCAAATTATTCAGCATAATACCGATCTGGAAATGGCGATGAACGAAGCCCTTTCCGCGAAATGGACGCAACTGCGCGGCTTGCAGGTCGTATCGGTATCGCTCGGCAGCGTTACCTTGCCGGACGAAGACGCCGAAATGATCAAACAGGCACAGCGCGCGGCTGTTCTGCGCGATCCCACCATGGCGGCCGCCACCCTGACCGGCGCGCAGGCAGACGCAATGCGTTCCGCGGCGGAAAATCAAAACGGCGCGATGACCGGCTTTATGGGCATGGGAATGGCGATGAATGTGGGAGGCGCGACCGGCGCACAGAATTTATACGCCATGGGTCAGCAGAACGCGCAACAAAACGCACAGCAAAACACGGCGCCGGCGGCATCAAGCGGCCAGTGGAAATGCGCTTGCGGCACGGTGGCAACCGGCAACTTCTGTCCGGAATGCGGTAGCATGAAACCGGCGGCAAACGGCTGGATCTGCCCGGCGTGCAAGGCGGAAAACCAAGGGAAATTCTGTCAAAACTGCGGGGCGAAAAAACCCGCGGGCGAACCGCTTTACCGCTGTGACAAATGCGGCTGGCAACCCGAAGACCCCAAACATCCGCCGAAGTTCTGCCCCGAATGTGGTGATCCGTTCGACGAGAACGATCAACAATAATCTTTTATTCCTTACTGCTTTCAAACGACCGCCTGAAAATGTGCGGTCGTTTTGGTTTGCAATGAATTTCAAAATATGATATACTTTCTTTATCAACACGAAAGGAATGCCACCGTGAACGAAGAAAAAGAATTGCTGCGCCGGGTCACCGAAAAACTGATCGTTTGGTACTGCGCCAACCGTCGGGTCATGCCGTGGCGCGCCGAGCCGACGCCCTATCATGTCTGGATTTCGGAAATCATGCTTCAGCAAACCCGGATCGAAGCGGTATTGCCGTATTATGACCGTTTCTTAAAAACCTTTCCCGATGTTCATACTTTAGCAGAGAGTGACGACGATCTTCTGATGAAGCACTGGGAAGGATTGGGGTATTACAGCCGTGCCCGCCATTTGAAACAGGCGGCTGTTCGGATCGTGTCGGAATATGGCGGCTGTCTTCCGGAATCGGCGGCGGAACTGAGAAAACTACCCGGCATCGGGGAGTATACCGCAGGGGCGATCGCTTCCATTGCGTACGGCAGACCCGAACCGGCGGTAGACGGGAATGTTTTGCGGGTCATCATGCGGGTGATCGCCTGTTCGGATGATATCATGCAGCCCGCCACCCGGAAAGCGGTCAGCGAAGCCTTGCGGGCGGTTTACCCGTCGGGAGAAGACGCGTCGAACCTGACCCAGGGGATTATGGAATTAGGGGAAACGATCTGTTTGCCGAACGCTCAGCCGAAATGTGAGACTTGTCCGGTGCGCTCAGATTGTCGTGCCTATGCGGCGGGAAATATGTTGGCGTATCCGGTCAAAAGCCCGAAAAAGGAACGCAGGATCGAACAAAAAACCGTTCTGCTTTTGCGTTGTGGAAATCAATATGCACTGTGCCGCCGTCCTGAGGGAGGCTTGCTGGCAGGACTTTGGGAGTTTCCCAATCTGAACGGCAAGGCGGGAAAGGCGAAAGTGGAGGCTTTTTTGCGGGAAAAAGGCATTTTTCCGCTTTCGATCACCCCGTGCGGACAGGCAAAGCATATTTTCACCCATGTCGAGTGGAAAATGACCGGATTTGAAGTGATTTGTGTAGAAGAAAAACCGGATTATGTTTGGAAAACCGCGCGTGAGATTTTGTCGGATGTTGCGCTTCCCACCGCTTTTCGCTTTTATACCGCACAGTTAAAAGACGAAACCTGACAGTTTTAAAAAGTTTTTCAGGAAATTTGAATTTTTCTCTTGACAAGTTAGCAAAGAGTAACTATAATTGGAAAGGGTCGGTTAGCAGGCTCTAACTCTCAAAATGATTTTTCAAAACAAGGCGCTGTCTTTCGGCGGCGCGGGAAGGAACGGATATGATGCCGCTTATGCTCGTCGATATAGGCGAAGAACAAATGATCAAAAAAATCGGAGGAAGTCCGGAAGTGAAAAAGCATTTGGAAGATCTTGGCTTTGTGGTCGGCGGAGATGTGACTGTCGTCAGCAAACTGGGCAATAATATGATCGTTCGCGTCAAGGAAACGCGGGTCGCGCTGAATGAGGAAATGGCGCGCAAAATTTTTGTTTAAGTCGGGGCTTTTTTCCCGAAAGAAGATAGGAGGTCAAGGTATGAAAACGCTGAAAGAAGTTGCGATCGGCAGTACGGTTAAGGTTGTGAAACTTCACGGAGAAGGCGCGATCAAACGCCGTATTATGGATATGGGGATCACTCGCGGCGTGGAAATCTTTGTGCGAAAGGTAGCGCCTTTGGGGGATCCTATGGAAGTAACCGTCAGGGGATATGAACTCTCCCTTCGCAAGGCGGACGCCGAAATGATCGAAGTAGAATAAAACCCCGCTTTTTCAAATGGGGATTTTATGTTGACAATCAGTTAGCGGTTGCTAATTCAATCAAGGAGGAAATGATGATGGATCTTCGTATTGCTCTCGCGGGGAACCCGAACTGCGGAAAAACCACCCTGTTCAACGCCCTGACGGGATCCAACCAATTTGTGGGTAACTGGCCGGGTGTTACGGTGGAGAAAAAAGAGGGAAAACTGAAAAAGCATGACGGCGTGATCATCACCGATCTGCCGGGCATTTATTCGCTTTCTCCCTATACGTTGGAAGAAGTCGTCGCGCGAAATTATTTGATCGGCGAACGGCCAAACGCCATTTTGAACATTATTGACGGAACCAATCTGGAACGAAATCTTTATTTGACCACGCAACTGACCGAACTGGGGATCCCGGTGGTCGTGGCGATCAACATGATGGACGTGGTCCGTAAAAACGGGGATCAAATCGATACCGCGGAATTATCCCGGCAACTGGGTGCGACCGTGGTGGAAATTTCCGCGCTAAAAGGCGATGGTATAGCAGAAGCGGCTCAAGAGGCGATTCGCGCTGCCGAGAGCGCCAAGACCATTCCGCAGCATACATTCTCCGGCCCGGTTGAACACGCGCTGGCACATATTGAAGAAGCCGTGGTACACGGCATGCCCGAAGAGCAGCAGCGATGGTATGCGATCAAGGTGTTTGAGCGCGATGAAAAAGTGCTGGAACAGTTGAAGATGGAACCCGATGTTTTAGAACATATTGAGCAGGACATCGCGGCAACCGAAAAAGAACTGGATGACGATTCAGAATCCATTATCACCAATGAGCGATATATTTATATTGCATCGGTGATCAAGGCGTGCTATAAAAAGAAAAACAAGGGTGCGCTGACAACATCGGACAAAATCGATCAAGTCGTGACCAACCGTTGGTTGGGATTGCCGATTTTCGCGCTGATCATGTTTTTGGTATATTACATATCCATGGTAACGGTGGGAACTGCCGCGACCGATTGGGCGAATGACGGTTTATTCGGGGATAATGGTTACCATCTCTTTGGCATCGGAAGCGCCGCGTATGAAGAAAAAAATGACGATTATCAAGCGGCGATGAACGCCATCAACGCATACGGTTTTGAACTGACGGAAGACGAGACAGACGCCGACGGCGAGGGATCTTTTGCCGATCCCGCCGCGCTTCTTACGGCGATTGAAGCAAAAGCCGCCGCGAGCGATGAAAACGCAAGCGTCAAGTTTACCGTCCAAGACGAAGAAACTCTGGAAGACAGTGAAATCGACGTCTATTTCGACACGGTTCCCGCCAATGCCGGGGAAGACGAAACCAACGCCATGAGTTTTCGTGACGCTGTGGAATATTTCGGCAAAAACCCGGAATTTGCCGAACCCGATCCGGCGGATGACGGCGTTTGGGTGCCGAGTATCCCGGCACTTGTCAACCGTCTGCTTGAAAAAACACAGGCGCCCGAATGGCTTTCCGGTCTGGTTTTAGACGGTATTGTTGCCGGCGTTGGAGCAGTGCTGGGATTTGTCCCGCAAATGCTCGTTTTGTTCCTGCTGTTGGCGTTTTTGGAAGCCTGCGGCTATATGGCGCGGATCGCTTTTGTATTGGATCGTGTTTTTCGACGTTTCGGGCTTTCGGGAAAATCGTTTATTCCGATTTTGATCGGAACCGGTTGCGGTGTTCCCGGTATTATGGCGTCGCGTACCATTGAAAACGAGCGGGATCGCCGGATGACCATCATGACAACGACCTTTATTCCCTGCGGCGCGAAAGTGCCGTTCATCAGCATGATCGCGGGCGCTATTTTCGGCGGCAGCGCATGGGTGGCGACCTCCGCTTACTTTGTCGGCATGGCGGCGATCATCGTCTCCGGCATTATGCTGAAAAAGACGAAAATGTTTGCGGGTGATCCGGCTCCGTTTGTCATGGAACTCCCCGCTTACCACTGGCCGACGCTCTTGAACGTTTTGCGCTCTATGTGGGAGCGCGGCTGGGCGTTTATCAAAAAAGCCGGCACCATTATTTTGCTTTCGACCGTCGTGGTTTGGTTCTTCACCTATTTCGGCTGGGTAGACGGCAGGTTTACCATGCTTGGTGAAAATCAAATGGATTCCTCCATCTTAGCAAAAATCGGTTCCGCCATCGCCTGGATCTTCGCACCCCTCGGCTGGGGCAACTGGCAGGCGGCGGTCGCTTCCATCACCGGACTGGTGGCAAAAGAAAACATCGTCGGGACCATGGGCGTCCTGTACGGCGGCGGCGAACTTTCCGCATGGGCGGCGCTGGCCCGTGAATTCACCAAAGTCGCCGCATATTCGTTCTTAGTTTTCAATCTGCTCTGCGCGCCCTGCTTTGCCGCTATCGGCGCGATCAGACGGGAAATGAACAGTCGCAAATGGACCTGGTTTGCCATCGGTTATCAATGCGGATTTGCGTATGCGATCGCGCTGATGATCAATCAATTTGGGAACCTTTTCACCGGCAAGATGAACGGCACCCTGAATATCGTCGGTTTGATCGCGGCGATCGCAGTACTTGTGTATATGCTGTATATGCTCTTCTTTAAAAAATATCAAGAATCTAAAAAATGATAAAGGGAATCATATTCTTAAGAAAGGAATGCTGAAAATGCTTGGCTGGCTTGGGAACAATATCGGTTGGCTCTTGATTTTAGCGGTACTGGTGCTTCTCATCGCCGCGATCATCCTCTCGCTGCTGCGTAAAAAGAAAAACGGCGTTCCGCTTTGCGGAGGAACTTGCTCCTCCTGTCCGGGATGCGCCGCGCATCAAACAAACAATAAACCAAACAAATAACAGGGCTTTTGTATCGAAATTCCGGCCGATCATGCGACCGGAATTTCTTTCGCTTTTGGAGCGGACATCCGGCAAAAAAGTCTCAAAAAGCCCATAAATAAAGGGTTTTGGGGCATTTTAAGAAAAGAAAAATCCGAGTTTTTTAACTCGGATTTTTGGAGCGGACAACGGGAATCGAACCCGCCTATTCAGCTTGGGAAGCTGATGTTCTACCAATGAACTATGTCCGCAATTTTTTGTTTTTGGAAACCGCAAAAAACAGTATAGCACAACTCTTATCCGATTGCAAGACCTAAAACCGAAAAACTTCTTCAAAACGGTATGAGTCTTTCCGGCGGGGATGCTTGTTCCGCAAAAACTTCCTCATTTTTAAAAAAACTATTGACAAAGTATGTATTGAAGTGGGATAATAGAAAAGGTTATAAAGGTGTATTGTCTCTTTATGACAGATTCTACTCTTTGGTGATGTCCATGCGGATCATAACCGGCCTTGCCCGCGGCAGGCGCTTAGCCGCTCCTGCGGGGAACGATGTCCGGCCCACTCCCGAACGCGTGAAGGAAGGGATTTTCAGTTCTTTGCAGTTCGACTTAGAGGGGCGGCGCGTCCTCGATCTGTTTGCGGGATCGGGCCAATTAGGCTTGGAAGCCATCAGTCGCGGCGCACAAAACGCCGTTTTGGTGGACACGTCTGACGCGTCGATCAAAATTATCAGGCAAAATATCGACGCTGTCGGCTTTGCCGGGCAAGCGCGCGCTGTTCGGGCGGATTACGCGTCCTTTCTTGCCTCCAACCGTGAAACGTTCGATCTGGTTTTTCTCGATCCCCCTTATGCCGCGGGGCTTCTGATCCCGGCGCTTCGGGCGGTTCTCCCCGCCGTCAGTCCCTATGGCTGTATTGTTTGTGAACATCCGGCACAGCAAAAACTTCCCGAACAGATCGGTTCCTTTTCGGTGAGTCGTTTTTACCGTTACGGCAAAGTCTGTATGACCGTTTACCGAAAGGAGGAAGCGCAGTGAATCATTCGATCGCCATTTGCCCCGGCAGTTTTGACCCTGTGACTTACGGACATTTGGATATCATCCGGCGGGCGGCCAATTTGTTTGACCGGTTGATCGTGGTGGTGGCAAGCAATCCGGCGAAACAATGCTCTTTCACGCCGGAGGAACGGATCGCCATGATCCGAAAGTGTATTCCGGATCTTTCCCATGTGGAAGCGGTCCGTTACGACGGCTTGTTGGCTGACTACGCCGCACAGTGCGGCGCCGGGGTGATCATAAAAGGGTTGCGCGCCATGTCGGATTTTGAATATGAATTTCAAATGGCCCTGACCAACAAAAAACTCAACCCGAACGTGGAAACACTTTTTTTGACGACCGCCACGCAAAATATGTACCTGAGTTCCAGCATGGTGAAACAAATCGCAGGCATGGGCGGAGATATTTCAAGTTTTGTCCCGGAGGAGATTCGTCCGGATATTTTGCAGAGGATTTATAAAAAACCAACATAAAACGCCGAGGCTTTCGGCTTTACGGAGGATGAAAAAACATGACACTTGAAGAATTATTGGAACAGTTTGACGAAGTATTGGACAGCGGCATTAAAATTCCCGGTAAAAAGACCGTGGTTGATATTGAAAAGTTGCGTGCCGTGGTCGATGATATTCGTTTGAACATTCCTGCCGAAATCAAGCAGGCAAAGGGCATTGTGGCAGATCGGTCGGATATTATTCAAAACGCCAAGCGCGAAGCCGACGGGATCCTCCGCAGTGCGGAAGAGCGTGCCAAAGCCATGGCTGCTCAGGAAGAGATCGTCAAACTCGCTCAGCAAAAAGCCGCCGAGATCATCACGAGCGCCCAAACCAAGAGCCGTGAGATGAAAAAAGCCGCGCAGGATTTTGTGGATGATCTCATGCGCCGTGCCGACGAGGGGCTGACTGCCAATTTAGGCGAAGTCCGCAAGACGCGCGCCGCTTTAAAACAGCAGATCCCCTCGGTGAAAGAGTAAATCGGATCCCATATACGCAAGACGGACCCTCCTGACAGGGCAGGGTCTTTCTTTTAATGTCAACAATAGGTTTTTGAAAGCAAAGGAGCAATCAACGGTGTACAAAAGCATTTCACCCAACCTCAACTTTGTGGAAGAAGAAAAGAAAATCAAAAAGTTTTGGGACGATGAAAGAATTTTCGAAAAAAGCATCCGTTCCCGCGAAAAAGGGACGCCTTATGTCTTTTATGACGGCCCTCCGACCGCGAACGGCAAGCCGCATATCGGGCATGTGCTGACCCGCGTCATCAAGGATATGATCCCCCGCTACCGCACCATGAAAGGCTATATGGTGCCGCGCAAAGCCGGATGGGACACCCACGGTCTGCCCGTGGAACTGGAAGTGGAAAAACTGCTGGGACTGGACGGCAAAGAACAGATCGAAGAATACGGCTTGGAACCGTTTATCGACCATTGTAAAGAAAGCGTTTGGAAATATAAAGGCATGTGGGAAGATTTTTCCAAAACCGTCGGTTTTTGGGCGGATATGGATGACCCGTATGTCACCTATCACAACGATTTTATCGAATCAGAATGGTGGGCGCTCAAACAGATCTACGAAAAAGGACTGCTGTATAAGGGCTTTAAAATCGTTCCTTACTGTCCCCGTTGCGGGACGCCGCTTTCCTCACACGAAGTGGCGCAAGGGTACAAAGCGGTCAAGGAGCGCAGTGCGGTCGTTCGTTTCCGCGTCAAAGGGGAAGACGCCTTTTTCCTCGCCTGGACCACCACACCCTGGACGCTTCCTTCCAATACCGCGCTTTGCGTAAATCCGGACGAAGTTTACTGCAAAGTCGCCGCGGCGGACGGAAACACCTATATCATGGCGAAAGCCTTGCTGGACAGCGTACTCGGCAAACTCGCGCAAGAGGGCAAACCCGCCTATGAGATCATCGAAGAGTTTTCCGGCAAATCGCTCGAATATAAAGAATATGAACCGCTGTTTGCCTTTACGGCGCCGGTTTGCGAAAAACAACACAAAAAAGCCTTTTTTGTGATGTGCGACGATTATGTCACCATGACCGACGGTACGGGGATCGTGCATTGCGCGCCCGCTTTCGGTGAAGATGACGCGCGCGTCGGTCGCCGGTACGATCTGCCCTTTGTGCAGTTGGTGGACTCCAAAGGCAACATGACCGAGGAGACCCCTTATGCCGGCACCTTTGTGAAAGACGCCGACCCGGTGATCTTAAAAGATTTAGACGCCATGGGTCTTTTGTTTGACGCGCCGAAATTCGAACATGACTATCCCTTCTGCTGGCGGTGCGACACACCTCTGATCTACTACGCGCGGGAATCGTGGTTTATCAATATGACCGCCGTGCGGGACGATTTGATCAAAAACAACGCCACCATTCACTGGATCCCCGAAAGCATCGGAAAAGGTCGTTTCGGCGACTGGCTGCAAAATGTGCAGGACTGGGGCATTTCGCGCAACCGTTACTGGGGAACACCTTTAAATATCTGGCAGTGTGAATGTGGGCATATGCACGCGATCGGCAGTATCGCGGAACTCAAAGAACTGTCGGATAACTGTCCGGAGGAAATTGAACTCCACCGGCCGTATATCGACGCGGTGACCATTCCCTGTCCCCGTTGCGGCAAGCCGATGCACCGCGTGCCGGAAGTCATCGACTGCTGGTTTGATTCCGGTTCGATGCCGTTTGCACAGCACCACTATCCCTTTGAAAACAAGGAACTGTTTGAATCGCAGTTCCCCGCCGATTTCATCTCGGAGGCGGTCGACCAGACACGCGGCTGGTTCTACTCGCTGCTGGCGATTTCTACCCTGATTTTCAACAAGGCGCCCTACCGCAACGTTATCGTACTCGGTCACGTGCAGGACGAAAACGGCCAGAAAATGAGCAAATCCAAAGGCAACGCCGTCGATCCGTTTGAGGCGCTCGAAAAATTCGGCGCTGACGCGATCCGCTGGTATTTCTACACCAACTCCGCGCCATGGCTTCCCAACCGCTTCCACGACAAGGCGGTCGTGGAAGGGCAGCGGAAATTCATGGGGACGCTGTGGAACACCTACGCGTTTTATGTATTGTACGCGGAAATTGACCAATTTGATCCCACCGCTTACTCGTTGGCGGATTGTTCGCTGTCGGTCATGGATCGCTGGTTGCTTTCCCGCCTGAATTCGACGGTAAAGGCAGTCGATGAAAATTTAGACGCCTACCGTATCCCCGAAGCCGCCCGCGCGCTGCAGGAATTTGTGGATGAACTGAGCAACTGGTACGTTCGTCGCGGACGGGAGCGGTATTGGGTGCAGGGGCTGCCGGCGGATAAGATCGCGGCTTACATGACGTTGTATACCGCGCTTGTCACCACGGCGAAAGCCGCCGCGCCGATGATCCCGTTCCTGTGCGAAAACATTTATCAGAACCTCGTTCGCAGTGTGAACAAGGAAGCCCCCGAAAGCGTGCATTTGTGCGATTTCCCGCAAGTGGATCAAAGCCGGATCGATACCGATCTCGAACGCAACATGGAAGAAGTTCTGCAAATCGTAGCGTTGGGGCGCGCCGCGAGAAACGGCTCGGCGATCAAAAACCGTCAACCGCTTTCGGTGATGTATGTCTGCTTAAACAGCGGTTTGGATACCCTGTATACCGATATCATCAAAGATGAATTGAATATGAAATCGGTGGTCTTTACCGATCAGACCGACGGCTTTGTCACCTACTGTTTCAAACCACAGTTAAAAACCGTCGGACCGAAATTCGGTAAACAACTCGGCGAGATCCGCACAGCGTTATCCGCGCTCGACGGCACCGCCGCCAAAGCGGAACTGGATCAAACCGGCGGTATCTCGTTATCGCTGTCGAGCGGAGAAATTCGTTTGGAAGCCGAAGACCTCTTGGTGGAAACCAGGCAAAAAGAAGGGTTCTACACCGTCAGCGACCACGCTATTACCGTCTCTATCGATACCGCGCTGACGCCGGAACTCATCGAAGAAGGCTTTGTGCGGGAATTCATCAGCAAAATTCAAACCATGCGTAAAGAAGCCGATTTCAATGTCACTGATCATATCGAGATCACCCTTTGCGGCAGTGAAACCGTAACCGATATCGCCCAAAAATTCGCGACCGACATCATGGGCGATACATTGGCCGACCGCTTGACCGTCACCTCTCCTTTGGGCTTTACAAAGGATTGGGAACTCAACGGGGAAAATGTGACCATCGGCGTCAAGAGAATTTGATCGTATCACGCCTGACCGAAAGGAGTTTTTTCGCTTGAATCATCCTACAGACCCCGGTTTTCAATTTGAGGACATTTCTTCTTCGTCCTCCAAAAACCATCCCGTTAAAACGGCCGTTCGTGATTATGGAAACGGCGCGTTACGACATCTTGATAAAATTATTAAAGCCATTGCGTATTTTGTGGCGTTGGCACTCTTACTGGTTTTTGCGGGCGGCGCGTTTCTGCTGTATAAAATGAGCAAAACCTTCTTTTTGCCGGCAATCTGCTTGCTGGCGGCGGGGGTCCTCCTTTCGCTGATGGTGCTGTTTTTGATCTATGCCATCGGGCACATCATTTCGCAAAACAACGAAATACTCAAACACCTTTGATGTTTCAACTCTGCAACGACCTCCGACAGGTTTTTACCGCCTGCCGGAGGTCGTTTTTACTGTCCGGAAACCGCTTGGCGGCGCATGCATTCCCGCTTTTTAAAAATGCAAGTGAAATATGTCGAAACAAAAAATATTTGTTTCGTTTATCCGCTCCCGATCGCGGTAATACTGTTAAAGCAACACCGGTCAGCCAATCTGCGGCGTTGCCCAAATCGGGAACGGAGGAACCGACATGTATCATAATAAGGTGATGATCTGCGGGGTGGATACATCCAAACTGCCGCTTTTAAAGGAAAAAGAAAAGGAAAAATTGTTAAAACGCGTTCATGCGGGGGATCAGGCGGCCAGGGAAATCCTCATCAATGGAAATCTGCGCCTGGTTCTGAGCGTGATCCAGCGTTTTACAGGGCGGGGCGAAAACCCCGACGATCTGTTTCAAGTCGGCTGTATCGGGCTGATCAAATCCATCGATCATTTTGATATTACACAAGACGTCCGTTTTTCCACATACGCCGTACCAATGGTTATAGAATGTCGAAATCAACGAAAGGATGTTGACGATATGATCCGAAAAACCGCACAGCAAAAGGCAATTTTACCATTATCGGCACTTGAACAAAACCCCGGAAACTGCGAAAAATCAAACGAACGGTTGTTTTCTAAGTCCCGACAAAACGAACGCAACAAACAAAAATTCGACATCAAGGTATATACCGATATTGATTTTGAGGCTATGCTCGAACCCGAAAAGAACTATTACAAAGAGTGATAAGTGCCGCTTTCTGTTGCGGCAATAAAACCCCTGTTTTCGTCAGCGGCGTCGGTTTTTTGACCGGCGCCGTTAATCATGCTCTTTTAACTATCCGCATAGCGCGATCATACGAACCCGTTCCAAACGGAAAAAGGGTACTCTTGATTTGCGGCGGCAAATGGTGTATACTTTTCATAAAGGAAAAAGCGGTTGCTTTTGAATTCCTGAAGTTATTATTTGGAGAGGGATCATGTCCGAACATCTTTCACCCGATTACCGGGATTATTTTGAAACGCTCGAACGCCGTCTGAGCGAAGAGGAGGATCCGTCCACCCCTCAAAGAAAGCCGGAAAAAGCAAGCGGAAACGAGGCGATCCGCCCGCAGAGACCGTCTGTTCGTCGGGGGCGACGTCGGTTAAATCCCCGCGCCGTAGCGGTATTGCTCGCGATTTTAGCGGTGGTTGTGATCGGGATCATCCGGTTCTGCCGCCCCCAAAAAGCGTTGCCGTCGGTCGGAACGCCTGAGCAGACACAAACGCAAACACCGGCGGATGAGGCAGCGCCGACAAACGAGGAAACCGTTGTCTTTTCCGAAACGGACAAAACCGCGGCGATCCCTGATTCCAACGACGCCCAAAGCGCTTTGGTGGTCTGTGCTGAAACGCGGGAGATCGTTGCCGCCAGAGAACCGCATCAACGGCTGCATCCGGCGTCGCTGACCAAGATGATGACCTTATTGGAAGCGGTCGAAACTGCGGAAGATTTACAGGACAAGTTTATCATGACCGCCGAAATCACCGACGCCGCCTATTTGGCAAAGGCCAGTTTGGCGGGTTTTTCGGCGGGAGAAGAAGTCACGGTCAAAGATTTGCTCTACGGCACGATTTTGGAATCGGGAGCCGACGCGGCGCTGGGCGTGGCTGTCCATTTGGCAGGGAGCGAGGAAAACTTTGTCGCCCGCATGAACCGACGCGCACAAGAACTGGGATTGCAGGATACCCATTTTGAAAACGTGACCGGGTTATACAGCGAAGGTCACTATTCCTCCGCTTATGATATGGCGGTCATCTTGTATACCGCCATGAAAAATCCTGTTTGCCGGGAGATCCTGTCAACTTTTCAGTATACGACTGCCGCGACCAAACAGCATCCGGACGGCATCCAACTGCAAGGCACACTTTTCAGTTATATGTACGGCACGGAGCCGGAGACCGCTACCATCCTCGGCGGCAAGACCGGATTTATCAACGAATCCAAATACTGTATCGCCTCGTTCGGCAAAAACAACGAAACAGGAACGGAATACATCGCGGTCACGCTCAAAAATTCCACACGCTGGCCGGCGGTCTTCGGACAGATCGACCTTTATAAAACGTTTGCCAAGTAAAACGGTAAGAGCGACGTTTTTTAAAAAGAAAAAGCCGGGGCTGTCGCAAAATGTATTGGCTCAAAACTTAATTTTACCACAAAAGAAAAGTTCAGTCGACTGTTTATTCAGCCGTCTGAACTCTTCTTTTTACCGGGCTATTTTGCGACAGCCCCTTCGTTTTTTATGGACAGGATATAGAAGATCTTTATTCTTCGGTCTTATTGGCCGGCAGGATCAGGTTGACGATGATGCCGAGGATCAGCGCACAGGCGACCGAGGTAAGGGTCACTTTGCCGAAGGTCAGGCTGAGGCCGCCGATACCGGCGATCAGAACCGCCGACACCACAAAGAGGTTGCGGTTTTCGTTGAGGTCGACCTTTTGCACCATCTTCAGACCGCTGACCGCGATGAAGCCGTACAGCGCGATGCACACGCCGCCCATCACGCAGGAGGGGATAGAGGAAAGGAAGGCGACGAAGGGAGCGAAGAAGGAGGCGACGATTGCCAACACAGCGGTCGCGCAGATGGTAATGATGGAAGCGTTGCCGGAAATCGCCACACAGCCGATGGACTCGCCGTAGGTGGTGTTCGGGCAGCCGCCGAAGAACGCGCCCACCATGGAGCCGACGCCGTCACCCAGGAGGGTTCTGTGCAGGCCGGGTTCTTTCAGCAGATCGGTTTCGATAATCGAAGAGATGTTCTTATGATCAGCCAAATGCTCGGCAAAGACCACGAACGCAACCGGGATGTAAGCCACCGCGATGGTACCGACGTAGGCGCCGTCGATGCTGCCGAAGCCCTTGAAGGCTTCCACAAAGGTGAAACTCGGGACCCACTGCATGTTGTTGAAGACTTCGAAATTGATGAGTTTCAGGGATTCCAGACCGGTCAGTGTAAAGCACAGGGCTACAATGTATCCCGCGATGATCCCGATGATGAAGGGGATCATTTTGAGCATTTTTTTGCCGAAGACCGAGCAGATCATGGTCACGAAGAGGGTTACCAGTCCGCAAATCAAGCAAGCGCCCGCGTGTGCGTTCATCACGAAGGAAGAGCCTTCCTTCGCAACACCGACGGCGTCGCCGATGGCGTTGCCCGCCAGGGAAAGACCGATGATCGCCACGGTCGGCCCGATGACCACGGGAGGCATGAGTTTGTTGATCCAGTTAACGCCGGCCGCTTTGACGATCAGCGCGATCACCACATAGACAAGACCCGCGAAGACAGCACCCAGCAAGATACCGAAATAGCCGGCGGAAGCGGAAGCCGCGCCTGCGAACGCCGTCGCCATGGAGCCGAGGAACGCAAAGGACGATCCTAAGAACACCGGGCTTTTAAACTTGGTGAAGAGCAGGTATACGAGCGTGCCGACGCCCGCGCCGAACAGAGCCGCCGATTGAGACATGCCGTTGCCGACGATCGCCGGAACCGCGATGGTTGCCGCAAGGATCGCCAGTAATTGCTGAATGGCAAATACGATCACTTGCCCGAATTTGGGTTTGTCATTGACATTGTAGGTAAGTTTCATCTTTCTACATCCTCCAAAAAATATTAATCAAACGGCTCCCTGGCCGATCAATTCGTTTCCTCATAGAGTTCCGCGGCGATCACGCTGTCATACGGCGGGATCTTGACCGCGATCAATTCGTTTTTTGACGTGGGAACGTTTTTCCCCACATAATCCCCCCGGATGGGCAATTCCCGGTGCCCGCGGTCGATCAGCACCGCCAGTTGAACGCCCGCCGGACGACCCTGCCGCATGATGGCGTCCATGGCCGCCCGAACGGTTCGACCGGTGTAAAGCACATCGTCCACTAAAACGATCCGCTTTCCTTCCACCGAAAAGCCCAACGGCTTGTCCTTAACCACCGGCTCTCTCGACAGCATGGTCAAATCATCCCGGTAAAAGGTGATGTCCAGTTCCCCGATCGCAACGTTCTGCCCTTCAATCTGCGCGATCATCTCGCCGATCCGCTGCGCCAGCGGTACGCCCCGCCGTTTGATCCCGACCAGGCAAACCTGATCGCAACCGTTGTTCTTTTCCAGGATCTCATGCGAAATACGCTTGAGCGCACGGGAAATCGCCGCTTCGTCCATGATGGTTGCCTTGTACCGTTCCAACCGCTTCCCCGCCTTTCACAAAAGAAAAACGCCTTGCGAACCGCAAGACGTTGAAGATTTCCACAGACTGCCCCTTATTATAGGTATGATACCTATTATATTATAAGGGAAGTTTTCACGCCTTGCCGGTCTCTCTGTACCGTCTTAAAGGTTTTATCGTGGACGATTATACCACAGTTTTTTACTTTTGTAAAGAGTTTTTTCAAAAAAATGAAAATTTCTTTTTTGGCATATCTTGTGCCATTTTTTGAAAAAACAGGTATAATTCCACCACTTTTCGTATAAAATAAGAGGAAAGCATACCACTTGTCCTCCACTATTGGCTAATTTTGTAGGATTGCACAAGCAAATTGTAAAAAAATGTCAATAATTGCGCGGTTCAAAAGATTACAAACTTGTAACCATTTGCTTTTTTTGTCATTTTTTTGTCACTTTCACCAAAAAATTCATTTTCAGAGGCTTTGACAGTGAAAAAAAAATGATTTATAATGCTCACAACTTCAAAAACGAACGCGGTTCTTTCCTGTAAGCGCCGCGGAAAGCGGCAGGTTTGCCGCGCCAAAGGAGTTATTCGATGTTAGAAAAATGGAAGCACGCTCTGCTTGGTTTCATCACCTCGAAGCAAATGCGAGCGGGCGGGATCGCCCTCTTGACCGCCGCGACCATCGCGGTCGTCACCCTGCTTGGCGATTCGGTCAAGACCGTCACGGTTTTTGACGGCGAAAAAACCTATACCGTACACGCGTTGGACGTCAATATGACCAAGGTGATCGACAATCTGCCCTTAAAGTCCGACCGGTACAAAATCCTCGAAACCACTGCTCACGAAAACCTCACCGAAGTGGAAATCGCGTATTCTTTCCCGGTTTTCATTACCAACGGGAACCGCACCGCTGAACTGGAGTTTACCGGCGGCACCGTACGCGACGCGCTGACCCTTGCCGGATTTACGCCGGACAAATACGATTTTTGCCAGCCGGCGCTTGACAGTGAAATCACGGAAACCGTCTATATCGACTATACCGATATCGGTTATGTGACCGGCACTTATACGGAAGAAATCCCGTACAAAACCAAAACCGTCTATTCCTCATCCCTGACAAAGGGCAAGACCCTGATGACAGAGGGAAAACCCGGCTTGCGCGAAGTGTCTTTTACCGAAAAGACGATCAACGGCGTATCGGCTGAAAAGACGGTCACCGCAAAAAAGGTGTTGAAAAAGGCCGTCAACGCGGTCAAAACCGTCGGCACTAAGAAAGTGAAGACCGCCGCCAAAGCAAAAACGGAAAAGGCGGACAAATCCGACAGCACCGTCGTCCTGACCAGCGCCGACGTGAAATGTATCTCCACGCTGTCGCCGGCGGCGCCTATCGAACTGGATGAAAACGGCGTTCCGCTCCATTACGTCTCCAAGCGTACGGCGCGTGCGACCGCCTACACCTATACCGGGCATCGCTGTGCCACCGGCGTCCAGCCTCAACCCGGATATATCGCGGTGAATCCCCGTGTGATCCCCTACGGTACCAAAATGTATATCAAAACGGCGAACAACCGCTATATTTACGGCTATGCCGTCGCCGCCGATACCGGCGGGTTTATTCGCAATCATCCGACCGGCGTGGATCTGTTCATGTCCACGGAAAGCGCCTGCAACGCATTTGGCGTCCGGAATGTGGAGATCTATATTTTAGAATAACCAAAACCCGCCGAGGTCTCCTTCGGCGGATTTTTTTGAAAGAGGCTTCCTTATGTCCTATCGTTTTGCCGTCTTTGATATGGACGGCACCATTCTTGACACGCTGACCGATTTGAAAAACTCCCTGAATAACGCCCTCCAAAAGAACGGACTGCCCGCACGCACGCAAAGCGAAGTGCGCTCCTTCGTCGGGAACGGCATTCGTCTCTTGGTAGAGCGCGGCGTTCCCGACGGCACACCGAAGACCGTGACCGACCGTGTGTTTGAAGACATGAACGCGCATTACGCGCTTCACTGCGCCGATACCACTGCCGCTTATCCCGGCGTCAAAGAAGCGCTTTTGGTCTTGCGCCGACACGGATTGCTGACGGCTGTGGTTTCCAACAAAACCGATTACGCGGTGCAGGCGCTCTGTCCGCAGTATTTTGACGGCTTGTTCGACGCCGCGGCCGGCGTGCAAGAGGGCGTACGCAAAAAGCCGTATCCCGATATGGTGGAAGCGGTCATGCAACGGTTCTGTGTTCCGCCGGAACAAACCGTCTATATCGGGGATTCCGAAGTGGATCTGAAAACCGCCGAAAACGCCGGGATCGACTGCCTTTCGGTCGACTGGGGGTTTCGCACCCGCGAACAATTACTGGCGGCGGGCGCAAAGGAAATTTTTTCGGATCCGGCGGAAGTGGTCAAAAGAATTCTCACACCCTGACAACACCCGCAAAACCCTTCTATTCAAAAAACGGCAGATTGCTTCCCGCAATCTTGCCGTTTTTCCGGTCAATACCAAAACCGCGGCCGGCTTTTCTGTTCCTCGTTTTACCGATCGGTTTCGACCCGAATACCGCCGTTCTCCACAAAAAAGGTAATACATCCGTTTTGATCCGTCCGGAAGATTTCCGCTTTGCACGCCTGCAAGGCCGACAGCGTTTGCGCGTTCGGATGTCCGTAAATGTTGTTCCGTCCGACGGAAATCGCCGCGAACTGCGGTGACGCCGCCTTCAAAAAGGCTTTACCGCTTGCGGTTTTGCCGCCGTGATGGGCTACTTTCAACACGTCGCACCGAAGATCCAACCGTTCTTTGAGTAAGGCGGCCTCTCCGGTTTCTTCCATGTCGCCGGTCAGTAAAAATCTTCGGTCATCCATTTCCGCCATGGCAACGACCGAGCGGTCATTCTCTTTTTCGGCCTGCGGATCACAGAACAAAACCGTGACCGTGAACCCGCCAACCGAAAAATACATTCCCTGCACAGCGGTATAGATCCTGCCGCCGTTTTCCCGAACATGCAACTTCGCAGCCTGTATGCTCTCTTCCGCCTCAGTGTCCGCCGCGTTTCCCGAAACGATCAAATTCTCCACCGAAAAACGGTCGGTGATCTGCCCGACACCGCCGGCATGATCCATGTGCGGATGGGTGAGCATCAACGCCTTCAGCCGATGGATCCCGCAGGCGGATAATTGATAACAAACCTCGTTTGCCATATCCGCGTCACCCGTATCCACCAGCGCCGCCTGCTTGTCGCTGTAAATCAGAATACTGTCGCCCTCGCCCACGTTCAACAGTTTCACAAAATCCTGCGTTTCCTCAAAGCCGGGCAAAAAGGCCGCGCGGTGTCCCGGCCAAACCGTCTCCCCGAAAAGAACAAGAAAAGCCGCAATGCAACAAACGGCACTTGCGGCGAGCAAATAGTTTTCTTTCCGAAACGGTTTTGCGTTTCTCATGCGTCTTCACCGGCGGCTTCGCGCTCCATCAACTGCTCCTTGGAAATCAGCACTTTCCGCGGTTTCGATCCTTCATAGGGTCCGACGACACCTCGCTGTTCCATCTCATCAATGATGCGGGCGGCGCGCGCATACCCCAGTTTCAGCCGACGCTGTAAAAGCGATGTAGACGCCATGCCGTTTTCCACCACCACTTTGATGGCTTCGTTGAGCATGGGATCTTCCTCGGGACCGTCCTCCGGCAGACCGGTTTTCTGCTTTTTCTCAACAGCGGCCTGACGTTCGATTTCGACCATCACATCGTCGTCATATTCCGCCGAATGGTCGCCCTTGATATATTCCACGACCGCTTCCACTTCTTCGTCACTGACAAAGCAACCCTGGATCCGGTTGGGTTTGTTCGAGCCGACTGGACTGAACAGCATATCGCCCCGTCCGAGCAGTTTTTCCGCTCCCGCGGAATCCAGAATGGTGCGACTGTCGATCTGAGAAGACACCGCAAACGCGATCCGGCTGGGAATATTGGCTTTGATCACGCCGGTCACCACATCGACCGACGGACGCTGGGTGGCAATGATCAGGTGCATCCCCGCCGCGCGCGCTTTGGCGGCGATCCGGTTGATGGAATCTTCTACTTCGTTAGGCGCGGTCATCATCAGATCCGCCAACTCATCGATAATGATCACGATATGAGGCATTTTGATCAGTTCGGGATCGCCCGCGGTTTCGACAAACCGGTTATAGCCCGCCAGATCGCGTACGCCGCGATCCGCGAACATTTTATACCGTTTTTCCATTTCGGTGACCGCCCAGCCGAGAGCACCCGCCGCCTTGCGCGGTTCGGTCACCACCGGAACCAGCAAATGCGGGATCCCGTTGTAAATCCCCAGTTCCACCACTTTCGGGTCGATCATCAACAGTTTGACTTCGTCCGGCGTGGCTTTATACAGCAGGCTGATAATGATGGAATTGATACAAACCGATTTTCCCGAACCTGTCGCCCCGGCGATCAGGCCGTGCGGCATTTTGGCGATATCGGTCGTGACCACGTTGCCGCCGATGTCCCGGCCAAGCGCCACGGTCAGTTTGCTTTTTGCCGAGGAAAAGGCGGGAGATTCCAGAATTCCCCTGACCCCCACCACGGCAGTCATCTTATTCGGCACTTCAATGCCCACGGCCGCTTTGTTCGGGATCGGCGCTTCAATACGCACCCCGGCAGTGGCGAGGTTTAACGCAATGTCGTCCGCCAAATTGGTGATTTTACTGATTTTGACGCCGGCACAAGGTTGTAACTCATACCGGGTCACCGTCGGCCCGCGGCTGATGTCCACGATCCGCGTTTCCACCCCGAAACTCCGCAGGGTCTCCACCAAATGCTCGGCGGTCATATCCAATTCCGCCGAAAGTGCCGCCGCATTGGCGGGTTTGCTCTCGTTGAGCAACGACAGCGGCGGATAACGATAGGCGTTCTCCCCGGTTTCCGGCAGTTTCGTTTCCACTTTGACAGAAGGCTTTTCGGTCTCCGGTTTTGCGGTCTGCTCCGCTTCGCTCCGCGCCGCTTTCAGCGCGTCGTCTAAATTGCGCGATTTCGCCTCCGGAACGGAGGGCTCTTTTTCGGAAGATCCGGCGGGTTTTTCATCCCCCGCGTAATAAGCGGCCACCACCTTGCGCTGTTTTTCATCCAGTCCCTCAGGCGTTACCGGACGCTTTTCCGGAATATCGTCGACCGGGATGTCCACCGCAAACCCTTTTCGTCCCTGTGGACCGTGACCGGTTTCCTCTTTTTCTTCCTCGCGGTTCCGTCTCTCCTGATACGCGTTTTCCGCTTGTGCCGAAAGGCTCTGTACCGGCCGTGCCAGGGTCTTTAAAAAGGCGATCAGGGTAGTCCCCGTGATCATCATGACAAACACAAAAATCATCAGCAGCACGGTGATCGCCGCGCCGACCTTCCCGAACGCCGTATACAGCGGATGACCGAGCAACGCGCCGAAAAAGCCGCCGCTGTGCAGTTTTGTGCCGGTCGAATACGCTTTTACAACATGCTCCCAAAAGCCCGACGTTTCCTCATGTTTGACAAAAATGTCGACCGCGGCTCCCACCAGCATCGCCAGCACGCCCGATTCGACAATTTTCGCATTGATCGAGCCACCGATCTTGTCCATGGCAAAAAGCACCGCGACCGCTCCGAGCAGGAAGGGATAAAAATACGCGGTGACTCCGAAAACGCCGAAAATAAAGTTATGGATCGCCAGCCAAACGTTCTGCCCCGGAATAAACACCACGCAAAGCAAAAACACTGCCACGGCAAACCAAATCACCGACAACAGTTGCCGCCGGCCGGCCGCCGCTTCGTTCCGTTTTCCGCTTTTTTCAATTTTCGTGGCCGTCGCGCTTCTCGCGCGGCCGCCCGCTCCTTTTTTCTTCGTCGCAGCCATATGTACTCCTTTTGGATTATGTAACCGCGGATCCCGCCGCGTATGCTGTAAAACCGTTTCGACCGCCGTCAGTTTGGGTTTTCGATCAACCCATACAGTCCTTCAATGACCGTGCTGAGCGTGCCGATCTCGTCGATCAGCCCTTCCACTACCGCTTTTTCTCCCGATAAAACCGAGCCGACATCGGTCACCATCTCGCCCGTATTCATCATCAATTCCGTAAACCGCTCCGCCGAAACGCGGGAGTTTCTCACCACAAAATCCGTGATCCGTCCCTGCATCCGGGCAAAATGATCCATCGTTTGCGGGACCCCGATCACCAGCCCCGTCGTCCGTACCGGATGAACGGTCATCGTCGCCGACGGCGCCATATAAGACCGTTTGGCGGATACCGCCAACGGCACGCCGATCGAATGTCCTCCGCCCAATACAAACGAAACCGTCGGTTTTTTCATGCCCGAAATCAGTTCGGCAATGGCAAGCCCGGCTTCTACATCGCCGCCTACCGTGTTCAAAATGATCAATAGCCCCTCGATTTCACGGCTCTCTTCGATCGCCACCAGTTGCGGGATCACATGCTCATATTTCGTGGTTTTGTTCTGCTCGGGCAACGTGTTGTGTCCCTCGATCTCACCGATCACCGTCAAACAAAAAATTCTGTGCCTGCCCGCTACCGCGGCGGCTCCCCATTCTTTGATCGTCTCTTCCTGCGTTTTACAGATCTCGTTTTCTTGTCGTTTCATGGTCTTTCCCCTCCGTTCTTATTATGGAAGAAAAAGAACGAACCATACACAAAAAATCTCAGAACAACTTTTTTACATTATACCTATTTTCCGTCCGTTTTGCAAGTATATTCCAATTTTTTCTTTCCTTTGCCGTTTTTCGGGCATAAACCGTAAAAAAAGCATTGACTTTTTTAAAAAACACTTGTATAATAATACCGTTGCCTTTCGAGGTGTGGCTCAGTTTGGTAGTTTTCGCCTGAGCGCCCGCTGTGCGGGATCGAGCGAAGCGCGAAAAGGCGCCGCGGTCGAAATTTTTCGGCGCTCCAAGCCGGAAAAAATTTCGGGCACCGCAAGAGTAAGCTACGTAGCAGCGCGATCATCTTTTTTCTGTCTTTCGGGTTGACAATACAACAAAATATCATCGAGGTGTGGCTCAGTTTGGTAGAGCGCTGCGTTCGGGACGCAGAGGCCGCAGGTTCAAGTCCTGTCACCTCGACCAACCGAGTGCCTCGGCACGCTGTTCACGTGCCGAGGCACTCTTGTTATCAGAAACGATCGCCTCGAGACCAAATTATTCGTTTCATTCTTTTCTTTCTGCCAAGTGCTTTGGTCCGCTTTCCGTGTTCTGAGGCACTTCTTTTTTATAATTTTTCCTGACCTCATAAACTTTCATTATAAATGTTTCGTTTATTTTTAAAACCTGCTTTAATAATCGCAACATAGGTTTGTCTTTCGTTACTTTCTCCACAAGAACATCTATTATTTGAATATTATAAACGTACATTACGCTACACTGTAGAAAGGATGGGCAATGGTCTCATTGCCGTGGAATGATATGGTTTTTTCAAGCATCATATTTCTTTTTTATTTTCTTCCTTTCGTAATAATTTTGTATTATCTTGTTCCTCAAAAAATCAAAAATTATGTTCTTTTACTGGCAAGTATTTTTTCTATATGTGGGGAGAACCGAAATTTGTTTTTGTACTCATCCTTTCCATTATTTTAAGTTGTTTTAGGTTCATCGTTTAAAATACCATGACGAGCGTATAGATTGGGAA